>ERZ773050.275-NODE-275-length-30131-cov-7.936361_pt1 | contig 30131 bp, 42 predicted proteins | sample MGYA00580632_ERZ773050 | MGnify/ENA primary metagenome ERZ773050 (study PRJEB29015, sample SAMEA2738123) | human oral metagenome | biome: human oral; feature: human-associated habitat; material: saliva | place: China | collected 2166 ... | reverse complement strand
CTCACTTAGTGGTAAGGTGGAAACACGTAAAAAATAATCTCTGTCATTATAATTATAGACAAAGCGACCACTTTGTGGTTCCTTATTCCTTGAAATATCTATATTAGAATTAAATTTTAAAAGCGAGATGATCGCGTCTAGCTCCCTATTAGAAAATTGTTCATATTTACTCAGATGGCCGTTCACCCTGAGTCGTATAAAGGAATTCCCCGACGTATGTGGGTATATATGGATATCACTGGCTCTTTTTTCTATTGCTTCATTAATAATTTGGTTCATTAATTCTTTTACATCAATAGTTATCACCCCTTTTTCCAAAGAAAAGAAAAATATAGGCTAAGTATTACCACTTAGCCTATATTAAAAAACTATTAATTTAATTTACTACATTATAACTCTATAGCCTAAGTATTTGAGTATGTTATAGATTTATATTTCTCGAAAAAGAATATCCCCTAAATCTTCTCAAAACTTCTTCTACTAATTTACAATCCTCACTATCAAGTGATTTAATCATATCAATTACTTCAAAGTGAGTATCTGCCAACTCTTCTGGTTCCCCTTTTTCAGTTTTATAGCCTACCAGTTCATCAATAGAAACGTTATATAATTTCGCTATTGATACTAGTGTCGCAACGTTTGGTTCGTTACGCCCGTATTCCCAGTTCGCATATACACCGTGAGATGATAACTCTAGTTTATCTGCTACAGTTGACATAGAGTAATTGTTCATTTTTCGAAGTTTTTTCAAGTTTTGTGCCAGTAATGTTCCTTTATTCTTCAAAGTAATCCTCCTTTCTCATCTATAACTATTATACATCGTTTTCTATAAAAAATCAAATTAAATTCAATAAGTTAAACGTAAAAGGAATAAACCGATATAACACGAGGTCGCATATTCCGTTGGTGCTAGTAAAAGATATTTTAAAGAGGTGTGAACAATACGTAGAGGGATGAGTGAATGACAGAACAAGATATTCAAGATGCATTAGGACGGCATCTATTTCTTAAAAATATATGTATACCAAATGTGATGATGAGGGATAGTGGAAAACCACCTTATGAGGCTGACTTTATCTACTTCAACTTAAACACTTTGCATTTAACAGAAGTTGAAATCAAAACTGATATAAACGATTTTAGGAATGATTTCAAAAAAGCACGTTACCATGACAATCACAATGTTATGTATTTGTATTATGCAATACCGAGAGATTTATATGATGATCATTATGAAACGATTGATGAATTGCTTGGAGATGCTGGTCTAATATTAATCGATGAAATAGATACATTTGATTGTATAGGTAATATTTATGCGTTTGGTGGCTTTGTAAAAAAAGCAAAACGAATAAAGGGTTCTGTTAAGTTGAATGAAACGGAAAAAGATTATTATATGCGGATTGGATGTATGAAATGGGTGAATAGATGAAAGTAGAACTATTTAATGATAATTTTCAAAACTTCAAGAGATATGGAATACCAAAGGCACAGTTAGTAATTGCAGATATTCCATATAATTTAGGAAACAATGCATATGCAAGTAATCCTATGTGGTATGTAGGCGGCGATAACAAAAACGGCGAAAGTAAAAAAGCTGGTAAAGCGTTCTTTAATTCTGATTACAATTTCAACATTGCAGAATATTTTCACTTTTGCAATCGGTTATTAAAAAAAGAGCCTAAAGAACGAGGACAAGCACCATGCATGATTGTATTCTGTTCATTTCAGCAAATGCCGATGGTGATTGAATACGCAAATAAACATGGGTTTAAGAATTATATCCCTATCACGTTTAATAAAAATTATAGCGCACAAGTGCTAAAAGCTAATATGCGTATAGTTGGTGCTACTGAATATGCATTGATTTTATATCGTGAAAAGTTGCCTAAATTCAATAACAACAAAAAAATGATATTTGATCACTTTGAATGGAAACGTGATAACAAGAATATCGTTCCTAATATCCACCCAACGCAAAAGCCTGTAAGTGTATTGAAACGCTTGAGAGAGATATTCACAGATGAGGGCGATGTGGTGATTGACCCTGTGGCTGGTAGCGGTAGCACGCTAAGGGCCGCAATGGAGTTAGGAAGAAGTGCATACGGCTTTGAGATTGACAGAAAAATGTATGCAAAAGCCAAAGATGAAATGTTGAGCGATGTTAAAGTACAAACAAATTTGATGGAATTTGCAAAATAAAAAGAGAGGTAAAGATGAACGAATTTCAAGAAAAAGCAATCAACGCAGCAAGAACAGTTTTATTAAATGAGTTAGATTGCAGTGCTGATAGACTAGAACCTAGTGATATGTATGTAGTATGGTTCTGTAAAACGCTAAAAAACTGGAAAGCATTGGTAAGCGGTGTATATATCAAAAAGTATGTCGAAGTTACTTATAACGGAGATAATGGAGAGACGTATGTTGATGTGTACAAGAAAGTGTGTAATCAATGCTTAAAAGATGGCGGTAATGAAGATTGCCAATAAATAGCAATAAAAAGGGGTTGCTATAGTGTGCGTATTACTGTACGCGTTGATTAAGTAAGGTATATAGATTTGAAGAACGATAGGAATAAACAATATCAACGAGCATATTGGTTAATGCGTGATTATTTAAGTTATTATGAATTAACGGCCCCAGATGGTGGCGACTTTTGGGATTGGTGGTTTAGTTAAATAAGCAAAAAAGGTAATCAGTATGATTGAGTGTTAGGGGAGAATCAGTAAATGGCTAAAAGGTATGTGAAAAAGGCTAATGAAATTCAAGCCGTACAATACAACGGCACGAACGCTATGGAAATAGTAGATTTTGTTGATGATGTGATTGGTATTGATTGGTATGAAAACGCATCATTAGAAATCACAACAGATAATGAAACGATCGAATGTTTTAAAGGGGATTATGTTGTTAAAGATCATAAAGATAAAATTAAAGTTTATGAGGCAAACGAATTTGAAAAGAATTATAGCGAGGTAGAAGATGATTAATGATAAACAATTTACGGATGAACTATTTAAACGCATGTATGATCTAGGGTATCGAAAAGCAGAAATTGAAAGTGGTGTATTGTTCTTTTTTAACGGTAAAAGGGAGCTTTTAAACTATTTCTTGCCACGTGTAATGGTGGACAGTACGTGCTTTGAGGGAAAAGACCAGTTGATTGATATTGGTGAATATCTAGGTATTGCTGATTGGTCGAAAGTGGCGGTTGATACACCTATATTGATTAAGGATTTTGACAGTAACGATTGGAAAAAACGCTATTTTGCGTACTATAAAGATGAAACTGTATATGCTTGGGAAAGCGGTGCAACATCTTGGAGTGTTGAAAATAATAGAAGAGTAGTACCTTGGAAATATGCAAAATTAGCAGGTGATAGAACATGAATAAATACTTGATTACATTCGAGAGTGGTAATTATGAAAGGACTATGAGCGTAAGTTGGATTTTAGAACATCAAATTAGATGAAAAGGAGAATTAAATAAATGAACGAAAATCAATTTGAACGAGTGACAGGATATGAAGATGCTGATTTGCCTGTTAGAAAAACAGAATATGCAGCTGGATATGACGTTAAACCTTATGAAACTGGCGTCGTATTACCACATCAAACAAAACTCATTCCTACTGGCATCAAATGCAGATTGAACTATGATGAACATATTCAACTACATTTAAGATCTAGTATGGGGATTAATAACGATGTCATGCTTGCTAATGGTACAGGTATTATTGATGCTGACTACTACAACAATGACGATAATGAAGGTCATATTATGATACCTATTAGAAACTTAGGTGATACGCCATTTGAATATAATAAAAACGAAAGATTAGCGCAATTAATTATTGTGCCATATCGCATTACGGCTAAGGATAGAACTACAAAGAAACGTACAGGCGGTTTTGGAAGCACTGGTAATAAATAATGGCGATTAAACATAAGAGAATCATTGATAAAAAAATGATTAAAACAATTAGAACAAACCATTGTGAATATTGTGGCAGACTATGTAATATAGAACCACATCATGTATTTTCTCGTGGTAGTGGTGGTGGAGATATTAGAGAAAACCTAATTCAGTTATGTAGTCAATGTCATGTAAACACTCATGCAGGAAACATGCCTAACAAAGAAACTTGTTTAAAAATCATAGCTAAAAGAGAACATACTGATGCGGAAACGATATATGTAATAAATCGTAAAGCAATGGGATATGACATATAAAAGGGGGATAATTTATAATGGGAGGTGATGCGGATACATGGAAAAAGAAGACGAAAAGAAATATATAAGAAAGGCTATTGAATATTTAAAGCCAATAAAATCATGCACCTTAGAAATACAATCAGCAAAAAGGGAGTTACAAAGATTAAGGAGTGATATCACTTCGCTAAGTGCAATAGATTATAGTAAAGATCGTGTATCAGGTGGTGGTATTAAAGAGGGGTTAGAGGCCAGTATAGCTAGGATGTTAGAAAGTGAATCTAAATGCCTTGAGAAAACAAATGCACTGATTCAGTTACGAGAGGAGGCAAGAAAACATATTGAGTGCTTACAATGCGTTGAAGGAAAGATAGCATTGATGCAAGAATATGTTAATGGTATGTCATTTAAAGGTGTGGTATCATTTATAGGGTATAGTAAAACACAGGTGCAATCATATAAAAAGGAAGCATTAATTGAATTAGGTCAAGAATTGACCCAAATAGTACCAAACTGACCCAAATAGTACCAAACTGGTATTTAGATATGTGATATTATATATGTGTGAAAATTGCCATTGAGCAATCATTCACCAAATCACTCAAAACAAAATATTAGGCTCGTGTAACCATTCAGTTATACGGGCCTTTTGTTTTGTACATATGATATATCCCCACCCACTGGTGCCTATTGAATACACACAACTCACCAATCAATGATTCATGTTTGACATCTTTGAATATATAACTACACAACCTTAAGATACACTTATACCTTGTGAGTTATGTGTATTGAGTAGGAGATGAAAGGATGTGAACGGTATGCCTAATGTAAAATGCAATAAGACTGCATGCTTAGATAATCATCATGGAATGTGTGGTGCTAACAAAATAGTAATAAAAGCTAATGGTTATTGCCGTTCATGTTCGCATGCACACCATATGATGAGACATGTGGATAGGGATGAGGCACGGCACCGTCATGAAGATGAGCGCTGCCTGTCTCATCGTAAAAATAAAAAATAAATTTTAAATATTGAATATATTATTTTAAATTTGGATATTTTTTTACGGGTCCTTCTGGCCAAGGCTGATGCCTTGCGGTGGCCGAGACCCCAAAAATTGCCTAGATTTTAATTTTTTTATGACCTTGCTAGTGATACAGGTAATGAAAGGAGGCTGATTGATAAGTGAAAATTACAGATGATTTGAAAACAGCAACGGCCTCGCAGTCGAACCTGGCAAAAGCACTTGGGCTCTCGCGTCAACGTGTTTCGCAACTGCTCCAAGAAGGGGTTTTAGCAACGGATGAAAAAAATCAGATTTTGGTTATCAAATCCGTTATCAATTATGTCAAATATAAGGGCCAATCTTCTGCTGAAGAGGTGAGTAGTTCAGATGATGCGGTATTCGAGGTTGAAAAGGCCAAGAATGAACGTGCGAAACGCAAGATTGCTGAGTTGAAACTGGCCAAAATGAACGGCGAAGTGTACTCGGCAGACACTGTAGAACAGGTGATGACAGAAATGCTTGTCAATTTGCGCACTCAATTGTTAGGATTGCCAACAAAACTGGCGCCACAACTACAGAATGTGACAAAAGAGGAAGCATATAACCTGTTAACGCAAGAAATTGAGGATAAATTATCTGAATTAAGTGAATATACGCCGTCATTATTCATGGATGGTGACGATTTAGAGGAGGATAAAGCGCCAAATTAGGCGCTTTTTTAGTGCAAAAAAGGAGGTGATAGCATGAAAACGGCAAAAGAATTGTGGCAATATGTCTCTAAAATGGGTTTAAAACCACTGCCTAAAACCAGTGTTAGCCAATGGGCTGATAATTATCGCATGCTATCACAAGGCCTTTCTGCTGAACCAGGGCGTTGGAAAACGAGTAGAGCACCATATCAAAAGGATATTATGGATGCTTTCACGCAACCTGGTATCAATCGGGTAGTGGTTAAGTCAGCGTCACAGATAGGGAAGGCTCTTGATGTAGAAACACCAATTATGACAACTACAGGATGGAAACGCATGGGCGACTTAACCATTAATGATCAAGTTTTTGATGAAAATGGTAATCCTGTTCGAATTTTAGCAGTTAGTGAAGTGTGGAATAACAGACCTTGTTATGAAATTCGCTTTTCAGACGGAGCAGTTATCATCGCTGATGAAAACCATGAGTGGTGCGTAGATACTGATAAAAAGCAAGGCATAATTATTGATACGCATACCATTAGTCAAACCTATAAAAGTGGTAATCGTAATACATATGCTATTCAGATTGCTAAGGCGTTAGATTTCCGTAGTAATGTTCGCTTACTTGTAGACCCATATACATTAGGGGTTTGGCTAGGCGATGGAAATAGTATGTCTGCTCAGATTACAACTCATATAAAGGATGTTGCGATTATCAAGAAGATTGAGGAAAACGGAGTTCGTGTAAATATCCGCCAAAAATCTACGAATGTTTTAAATACACAGCTTGAACCGCTAGAGATTGACGAAAATATTTGTCGTCGAGGCCATGACATGCGGGTCACCGGCAGAAATAGTGTTGGTAGATGCGCAGAATGTGCACGTCAAAGTGCTTTAAAATCCAAATGGAAGGGCGTTAAAGATATTAAAGTAGACCCGGTTATAAAACATTGGGATACGATGCGGAATAAGTTGGTATCTCTTGGTGTACTTGGTAATAAACATATACCAGTATCGTACTTGGAGGCATCAATAGATGACCGATGGGCTCTTTTACAAGGGCTTATGGACACGGACGGTTCGTGCTCAACTAAGGGAATTTGTGAAATAACACAAAAAAATAAACAGTTAGCAAATGATATATTTGACCTCGTAATTTCGTTAGGGTTGAAACCTACAATGCATAAGAAATGTGCAATTGCGACAAATGGGAATACTGGGAATACTAGCTTCGTGTATCGGATTACATTTACAGCATATGCAGATTCTCCTGTATTTGCTTTAAAACGTAAACAGAACCGATTGATTGATAGAGCTATTTCTACAAGAAAGAGTGAATCTAAACGACGTAGAATTATTTCTGTTAAACGTGTAGAGAATCGCAAAACAGTATGTATCGAAGTCGATAGTCAAACACATTTATTCCTAGTTGGCCGTAATCTTATTCCTACTCATAACTCGGACATAATGAATAATGTCCTAGGGCGATACGCTCACCTTGACCCATGTGCGGTCATGATGATTCAACCGACTATCGAATTGGCTCAAGATTATTCAAAGTCTCGTATCTCTCCGATGATCCGTGATACAAAAGTACTTTCACAAGTATTTTATGAAACAAAATCAGAAGACGGCGCCAAGACACGAGATGGTAAGAACACAATCTTATCTAAACTCTTCCCTGGTGGACGTCTTATCATGTGTGGGGCGAACAGTCCGGCAGGATTGGCATCGCGTCCTGTACGGGTGTTGCTTGCGGACGAAGTTGACCGCTTCCCAGATAGCGCTGGCACAGAAGGTGACCCAGTAGACCTTGCTGCAAAACGTATGACAACGTTCTGGAACAGGGTCATGGGGTTATTCTCTACGCCAACTAATGAAGGTAGCTCACGAATCGATGTAGAGTATCAAACAGGCACACAGGAAGAGTGGCAACATGAGTGCCCTAATTGTGGTGAGTACCATTTGATACGACATACTGAAATGGAATGTGAGACTGAGGAACACAAGGATGCTAAAGGTCGGAAAATTGTTGTAGTTAGTGATGTAAAATGGCGGTGCCCTGATTGCGGATCTACATTCTCTGAAGACGAAATGCGGAAAGTACCTCAGAAGTACATATCGAAAAACCCTGCTGCGTTGCATAATGGCATACGCAGTTTTTTTGTAAATGGATTCACGTCTCCTTGGCTAACCTGGAATGACATCATGCGGGAATGGTTAGAGGCTAAAGGCGACCCTACTCGTGAAAAGGTAGTAATGAATACACGATTTGGCGAATCCTATGCACAACAAGGTGCATTCGAAGACTATCAACAATTCATTAGGCGCCGTGAGAAATATGGCGCAGACCTTCCGGACGGTGTATTACTACTAACTGGTGCCGTAGATACACAAGACAATCGGTTAGAGTATGAAATCACCGGTTGGGGGTACGGCGAAGAATGTTGGGGGATATGTAAGGGCGTTATCCTTGGGGAACCTGATAATAAAGCAACATGGGATGCACTTGATGCGGTGCTTGATAAAGTATACCGATTTAAGAACGGCACAGGTCTTAAAGTGGCACGTGCTTTCATTGACTCCGGTGGTCACTACACGTCAAAAGTATATGAATATTGTGAGAAAAACTTTAGTAAGCAACGATTTGCGATCAAAGGTACGGCTGGAACACCTGGCATACCTTTAAATTACAAGATTGGTAAAGCTTCTGGAAGCAAAATTCCACTTGTAATGCTGGGTGTTGATGATGGAAAACAGCAGGTAATGAACCGATTGGCTATCGAAGAACCTGGTGCTAAGTACTTTCATTTCCCATTGGATGAAGAATTATTAGGAACTAGAGGGTACGACGAGTTATATTTCAAGGGAATTATTTCAGAACACAAGAAAAAAGTAAAACGTAAAGGCGTTATCCATGAAATATGGGAGCCTACTGCAGGGGTTCGTAATGAACCATTGGATTTACGTGTTTATAACCTAGCGTGTATGAATTCAATCCATCCTGATTGGGATAGATTGGCGGAAGTAGTCAAAGGTGGAGGCCATTCCACTACAACAGTAACTACTCCAAGAAAGAAACAAATGCGGAAACGTGTTCGCAGAGCTAGTAAAGCAGCAGATATTTAGGAGGATGTATGGCAACTAGTTATTCAAGTAAGCCAAGGCTAATTGATGTCCGATTAGAGTGGTATGTCAAAGCCGAGGAAGCAATATTGACCGGCCAAAGCTATACCATAGGAAATCGTACTCTTACAAGGGCAAATTTGGCTGAAGTAAGAAAAATGATTGATGATTTGGTAGCAAGAGGCGCCAAATTACCAGGTATGGATACCGATAATGGGCGTGGAAACAGGTCAAAACGGGTAGTTTTTAGAGATTAGGAGAGCAAAATGGCGAGAAAAAACAAGAAATTTAGCGCTAAAATAAGCACTCCGAGGGCTAAAAATAGCGGATATAGTGAGGGTGGAGCCTCTCATAATAACAAATCATTGAAGGGATATAATCCTAGAAAACTTGGGTATAAGGCTGATATTGGCGCAAATCTATCAACTTTGCGTGATAGATCCGCAGATTTAGCCATCAATACGCCAGTCGGAACGGCTGCAATCAATACAAGCACCACCCATACAGTTGGGGCAGGCCTCAATGTATTCCCTAAACCTAAATTTCAAATTTTAGGAATTAGCGCAGAGGATGCAAGAACTTGGGCTAGTAAGGTTCGCACCGAGTTTGATTTATGGGCTGAATCAAAAGACTGCGATATTTATCGCAAAAACAATTTGTATGATATGCAAAGCATCGCATATCAAGGATATCTTACCGATGGTGATAGTTTCGCCGTATTTAGAAGAAAACCAACAACACCAGATATGCCGTATACGTTACGACTTCAATTAATTGAAGGTAATCGTATAAGTAATCCGCTTACAAATTCCACATATGTTACAGGCGACCCGACTGGTGTTGAAGCGCTTAATCCAGATAATGGGAACCGCATATTGAATGGTGTAGAAATTGATACTGATGGCGCTATTGTAGCCTACTGGGTATCTAATCAAGTGCCAGGTGAACCAATTACAAGCATGTTAACGACATGGGCAAGAGTTGAAGCATACGGCAAGCGAACAAGTATTCCTAATGTACTGCAAATTAGTAATGATACTAGACCTGAGCAGTACAGAGGGGTGCCTTATTTAGCTCCAGTCATTGAAACACTTAAGCAAGTGTATCGTTACACAAATGCAGAGCTTACATCTGCCATTATTAAATCGTATTTCGCATTATTCTTTACTGAAGCCGTTACTAACTCCGGTTCGTTAAATGATATGTTGGCAGACAATGGTGTTGATGATCCAACGGAACCAGTAGTTGATGTATCAGAATACAATTTAGGCCCTGGAACATTAAATGCCTTACCGAAAGGTGTGGATGTTAAGAGCGTGGATGCATCCAATGCTCAATCTACTTTTGAAGTGTTTAGTACGCAACTCATCAAACAAGTAGGCGCAGCACTTAACCAACCTTACGAAGTACTAATGAAGAACTTCAACTCCTCGTATTCTGCAAGCCGTGCAGCAATGTTACAGGCTTGGGAAGAATATAAACTACGGCGAAAGTGGTTCGCTCGTGACTTCTGTCAACCAATCTATGAGGTATGGCTAATGGAAGCCGTAGCGAATGGCCGAATTGAAGCACCTGGTTTCTTTGATGATCCATTAATTCGTAAAGCATGGTGCAATGCTGATTGGTTTGGACCGACTATGTCAATCCTTGACCCTGTTAAGGATATGAATGGTAGTACACTTCGCGTTCAGAATGGAGTTTCCACTCGTGAACGTGAAGCAGCCGAAATGACAGGGACAGACCTTGAAGAAAACATTGCACAACTTGCGTTTGAAAAACAACTCATGGAGAAATATGGTATGGGGCTAGCTGATGCGGTAAATCCTTCCGTTGGCTCTAAATCTAAAGCGAAAGGAGGTGAAGAGGATGAATAAATTCTGGTCTGTTAAGAATTTTGTAAAACAAGATGGCACCGGTCAATCTGAATTGATTTTGTATGGTGATATTTCTGATACTTCTTGGTGGGGTGATGAAATTACACCACGTGAATTTGCAAGTGACTTGGCTAGTTGTAATGGTAATGACCTAACAATGCGCATCAACTCTGGCGGTGGTGACGTATTCGCAGCGCAAGCCATACACAATATGATTAAGACTTATACAGGCAACGTAACGGCACATATTGATGGACTGTGCGCAAGTGCAGCTACGATTATTGCATGCGCTGCCGATAAGGTAATCATGCCAAGCAATGCTTTGTACATGATTCACAACCCATCCGTATATCTAGGCGATAGCTTTGATGCGGACGGCTTAACTAAAATGGCTAACTATTTGGCGAGTGTTAAACAAACAATTGCAAACGTTTATTTGAGCCGTAGCGATGTTTTGACATCTGAACAGGTAAATACACTTATGGATGATGAAACGTGGCTCACAGCGGACGAGGCGAAATCCTACGGCCTAATTGATGAAGTGGATACGGCGATTATTGATAATGCTGTTATGAATAACGGAATGGTTATTGTAAACAAAGTATCTTGCAAGTACTCGGCCAAAAATGAAGCCAAAATCAAACAATTTTTAAAACATAAGGAGAAACCTATGACTGAAAATCAATTCATGGCAAGCTTAAAAGGTTTGCTTGGTATTTCTACAAATGAACCTGCAGAAAATACAGCAGTAACAGCAGAACGCGAACGCGTTGAAGCATTAAATGCGTTAAAAGGCAACAATGAAGTCATCAATCGTTTAGTAGATGTGGCTGTTAAAGAAGGTAAGACTGTAGATGAAGTAACACCTTTCATCTCTGCCGTATCTGATATTCCTACAACTGATAACAAAGTAGTGGACCAAATTCGACAATTAGTTATTGATCAAATGGAATCTGGTGCGGATAAAGTGGCCACTCAAGGTGCATCTACACCAGAAACCAAAGATGCAGTAGCAAAAGCTAGTGCAGTTGATGAAGTCGTAGCATTTGCGAATGATAAGAAAGGCGGTAAATAATGGCATATTTCGAACAAGTAAATGGTGTCGCAGCTGATTACCTATTAGGTGGTGGCGGTGTGCCTGTATTAACTCAAAATGTAAAAGTAGCGGTAGGCGATTATAAACGTGGCCAAGTTCTTGAAAATAAAGCTGGCACATTCCAAAAAATCGCAAGTGGTAAACCTGCAGGTATTGTGGTATCTGATACTACTGCAACTACTGACCACAATATAGTGACTGTATATATTTCCGGTCGCTTTAATCGTGAAGTATTGGTAGTTGACCAAGCTTACAAAATTAATGATCATGAAGCGGACTTCAAGGACGCTCACTTATTCTTAACTAGCATTAAATAGGGGGAACTATATAATGGCAATTGATTTCAAAGATACATTTTCCTTAATGCAAGCTGTGGAACGCATGAAAGCTCCGGCAAGTTTTTTGCTTGATACTTTCTTCCCACAAGTTCCAGCAGTAGCAACTTCTAAAAAAATCGTAGTAGAAACTCGTAAACGTGGTCGTACATTGGCACCTTTCGTATCTCGTGGTGCATCTGGTGTGAATGTTAAACGTGCTGGCTCTAAAATTGCTTTATATGAAGCACCTATGATGGGTCCTCGTACAGTTATTGACCCAGAACAACTTGACCAACGTGCATTTGCTGAAAATATTGTATCTACAATGACACCTGCTCAACGTGCGGCACAAATGCAAGCTGAAGATTTATCTTATTTGCAAGGTACAATCATCAATCGTAAAAATAAAATGGCAGCAGATTTGCTTACAACTGGCAAATGCAAAATCGAAGGCTATGCGGATGATGGTGAAACAGTTCAAGTGGATGAAATCGACTTTGAATTTGAACAAGATATCACACCTACTACTACGTGGGACCAAGCAGGCGCTGATATTTATGGCGATTTAAAAATGGCATCCGAAAAAATTCAAGAAAACGCTGGTATTGTGCCAACTGTATTAGTCGTTGGTAAAAATGTTGAAAAATACATTCTTGATAACGCATCTATTAATAAAATGTTAGCGATTCCTAATCGTGAAAACATGACAATGTTTAGTTTCGCACCAGAATACCTTTCTCCGCAAGTTCGATATGTTGGACGTATTATGTCCTTGAATATCGATGTGTATGCATATCTTGAAACATATCAAGACGATGAAGGTAAAGTAAAATCCTTTATTGGTAACGACGCTGCAGTATTAGGTGTTCCTGGTCGTGGCCGTCAACAACACGCTGCGGTAACATTGCTTAATGATGATAATCAATTTACAACATATGCAGGTATTTATGTACCTTACTACTATGCTAATAAGGCTACACAAGAATTAACATTGTCTGTATATTCTCGTTGCGTATTGATTCCTGAAACTATCGACGATTGGGCAACTATTAAAACTAAATAGGAGGTAACATACTTATGAAAATCAGAGTATTAAAGGGTTATTTAGCACATGAAGGTGAGATGTACGGCAAAGGCGAAGTAGTCGATATCAAAAAGAAAGCGATTGCATTGTCCTTACTTGAATCTGATAAGTTTGAATCTGCTGAAGATAATCCTGTTGAAGTACCGGAACCATTGGAAGTCGTTCCAGATGAACCGGAAGAAGAAATGGAATTACCTGAAGTTGATGCGGAAGTTACGGTGAAAAAATAATGCGATTTAGAGATTACCTAGAAAGCGATATTGACGATGTATTCCTCAATGAAGACGAATTCGCCGAAGGGCATAATCTAAATGGCACAGTAGCTAAAGCGGTTATTCAATCGCCAACGGCGAGGGAATCATTCTTGTCGAATGGCTCTCACGTATCAAATGACGGATTGCATGGGGTGTCTGTATTTGTGCATTGCAAATTAAAGGACATCCCTGAAATTCCATCACAGGGGAACGTATTCCGATTAGATGGTGATGTGTACATCGTTCAAAGTGCAACGGAAGAAGATGGACTTGTGTCTATCGAACTCAGAGCAGAAGCTAGAGGCGGTGTTGACGGATGGTTGAGCTAGAACTTGATAAAAGTGCAGTGAAAACAATTGAAAAAGCACTGGAAACATTAAAAGAAGATAGAGTTCGACGTGTCTGCCAATCCGCTTCAAAGCGTGCTGCAACGACTGCAAGAAAAGCAGGTACGCAAGTACTACGTAATATCTACGCCATTAAAGGTGTATCGGTCGTAAAGTCCGGTGTATCTATCAATAAATTGAATGACGGCACAGAAATGCGTATCAAAGGTGGTTATACTAGCGCTCAAAAGTACTTCAAAATTAAATCACTTAAGCGAAAAGGTGTGTTTGTATCTATTAAAAAAGGTACAGAAACAAAGGTACCAAATGGCTTTGTTAGTGCATCAGGTATCTTTATGAAACGCCAAGGCAAGGAACGATACCCATTAAAAGGGATATATGGACCAGCCTTACCGCAAATGTTTGGTAATGAAACTGTTATGAATGCCATGCAAAAAGAAGGCATGGAAATGTATGAAAAGCGCCTATATCACGAATTAGAGCGCGCGTTAGGAGGTAACTAATGACACCATTAGACGTATCAGACGGCATTGCTGCCTATCTCATGGATGAGTTGTGCAAGCTAAATGAAACCAGTGATGTTACCGCGAGCACTATTCGAGTATGGAGCGGTTTCTTACCAAGGGTGGATAATAATGCGGACTTGCACAAGTTATGCCCTGCAGTAGTAGTACGTCCGTACTCTGTTAATGATGCAGATAGTTCGACTGTAGGGATTACAGTATTGGTTACTACATTTGACGAGGCCTTAACAAAAGGCCATGTCGGACTATATCACCTCTTAGAGGTAGTGCGTGAGCGGTTACTATCTGATAATCCTGTCGCACTTAAATATGAAATTAAGGAGAATACAGTTAATACAACAATTCCTGATGATCAACCATATCCTCAATGGGTTGGATATCTTGAATTCGAAGTGTATATTCCTGTTATTCGTAGGAATCTAAATAAGATATTCACGGATAACAAATTAATTGAATAGGAGACAACGATGAACCCTGTTGTATATGTTGGGCCTTCGTTCCGCAGTAGCCGGCTAAACCAATTCATGGTATTTAGCGACGGTGCACCACTGCCGGAAGCGGAAGACCCTATTTTTATGCATTTATTCGTGCCTTTGGATGAACTCAATCAAGCAATGATTGATGTGAGAAAACAAGGCACACAATTAAATGTATTCTATGTAAACGCATTGAAGAATTATAAAGGAGTGAAGTAAATGGCCTTTTATCATGGCGTCAAAACAAGTGAGCAAGCTACCTCTGTAATTGCTCCTGTCCAAACTACTGCCGGCCTTCCAATTGTGTTCGGTACTGCACCAGTACACCTTACAGAAGACCCTAACGCAGCAGTTAATAAGCCAATCATCTGTTATAGCTGGGAAGAAGCTGTTCAACAACTTGGCTATTCTGAAGATTGGACACATTTCACATTATGTGAAGCAATGTACGCACAATTCAAATTGTATGGCGTAGCTCCAATCGTATTTGTTAACGTATTGGATCCTACAAAGCATAAGAAATCTACTACAACAACTGCTACATTGGCAGAAAAGAAATGCATTGTAAAAGCGGCAGTATTGCTTAATACATTGCAAGTATCTAGTGGTGGTCAAACTGGTGTAGCTAATACAGATTACACGGCAGCATTTGATGACAAAAATCAATTGGTCATCTCTGTTATCAAAGGTGGTAAATTCGATACAGCGACTACATTAGACCTCACATATGATGAACTCGATGTAGCAAACTTTGATTATAAGAACGTAATCGGGGGTGTGGATAGCAACGAAAAGGCAACAGGTTTTGAATTGATTGATACAATCTATCATCATTTCGGTATTGTGCCTGGTCTTATTGCTGCACCTGGATTTTCTCAAAATCCTACAGTCGCTTCTGTAATGAAAGCAAAATCTCGTGTTATCAACAACTTATTTGGTGCGACTACTTTGGTAGATATTGATACTACACAAGTTGTTAAATACACAGATGCTTACGAATGGAAGAAAGGTAATAGCTATACAGGTGAATCTGAAGTCGTATGTTGGCCAATGGTCCGCAATGGCGATTACATGTTCCATATGTCTACACACATCATGGGTATTATTGGTAAATGCGATGCATCCAATAGCGATATTCCTACATTATCACCTTCCAATAAATCTATGAACATTACAGGCTTATGCTTGGCTAATGGCAAGGAAGTAATGCTTACTCACTCCCAAGCCAACTTATTAAACTCTCAAGGTATTATGACTGCCGTTAATATCAATGGTTGGGTATCTTGGGGCAACTATACAGGTGCATATCCTGGCACGACTGATGTTAAGGATACATTTATTTGTGTACGTCGTTTCAATGATTGGGATGACCAAACATTTATCCTAACGTATTGGCAAAAAGTAGATATGCCTATCTTGCCACGTAACATCAAGACAATTCTTGATAGTGAAACAATCCGTCTTAACGGTCTTACTTCTCGTGGATTTATCTTGGGTGGTCGCATTGAATTTAAAGAAGCAGAAAACCCTACAACAGATTTGTTGAATGGTATTATTCGCTTCCACAAATACCGTACGCCTCCAATTCCAGCGCAAGAAATTGAAAGCATTTCTGAATATGATGTTTCTTATTTTAAAACGCTATTTCAAACTGTATAGAAAGGGGTAATAAATCATGGCATCTATCAATCAAGTACCGGAAGTACTTAATGACTTTCGTGTATATGAAGAAGGTTCTGACAACTGTTTAGGTGTTGCCAAAGTGGAATTACCTAGTGAATCTGTAATGACTCAAACTGTAAAAGGTGTGGGTATTGCAGGTGAAGTAGAAGCGCCAGTTATTGGCCACTACTCCTCTATGGAAACAAAACTAACTTGGAACACTCCAACAGAAACTACACACCGCCTTACAGGTGGCCGTGGCGTACGCTTAGAAGTACGTGGTGCTATCCAATGTTGGGATAGTGGTAAAGACAAATATGTAATCGTGCCTACACGCGCCGTTATTCGTGGCCGTGCTAAATCTAAAGAAAATGGCACCTATGAATCTGGCAATACTATTGATGCAACGAACACAATCGAAACTACATACTTGAAACTAGAACAAGATGGCAAGGTAGTTCGTGAAATCGATAAATACGCCTATAAAGATTCTATTTCTGACGGTACGGATTTCCTTGGTGATGTTCGTGCTGCACTCGGTATTTAGTCTGTAGAAAGGACGATCACTAATGAGTAAACATAACACTATGAACGAAACACATGAACAAACGGGTATTGAATTAGTAAAAGCTGGCCATTCCTTACAATTTGAAGGAATCAGCGGTTATACATTAATTAAATGCGAAAAGTCAGCTAAGGGTGAAGATAAAACTATTACAGTTCCGGCATTATCTATGACATATCAAGCACATGTAGCAGCTGCTGTATGCGGATGTAAAGTGGATGATATTTATAGTCTTCCGGCTGCCGATTTTACTCGTGTCTGCCTTGAGGTACAGAATTTTTTGCTCAATTCCGAAAAATAACAGACCTAGAACGGTATTTCACCGAGTGCGCGATTACATGTAGTAAATACACTAGCACACCGATGGACTACTTCATTCGAGAGCTAGACGTGGATGAGTTCATAGTCCACGTTCAGCTCATTAGTAATGGTATCGAGCGCGAGAATAAAGCAATGAAAGGGAGAAAATAATGGCCAATAAAGTCTTAGAAATGGCGATTGCCATTAAAGGTAAACTCGATGGCGGGTTATCCTCCTCCGTATCAAAAGCATCTCAGGAACTCAACAAATTATCTAATGCAATCAAGGATCAACAGGCGCAGTATAGGAAATTACAAGCTATATCGCAAAAGACTGGTAATGTTAGTGATAGAAACGCAGCAATTGCGGCTGAGCAAAAGCTAAATTCTATGTTGCAACGGCAAGCCCAGTTACGGTCTAATATTGCAAGTCAGACAGCACATCAAAACGCAATCAGTAAAATGGGCGGTGCAAGTCCTTTAGCCGGTGCTGCATCAGCTGCGCAAGGAGCTAGTGCCGCGGTAAGTGGTATTACAGGAAAGCTTGCAAGCTTTGCTATGGTCGCCGCTGGAGGCTTTGGTATTGGTGCCATTATAGATAATGTAGTTAATGCCGGTGAAGCACTTTATCAACTGTCCAATAAATTACATATGACAACCGCTGAAACATCACAATTTAAAAAAATTATGACATTAAGTGGTGTTGATGTAGAAGCAGCAGCTAAATCTTTTGCTAAAATGGATAAGACTTTGGCCGGCGGAGGAAAAAGTGCTGAAGCATTGCAAGGGTACCTTAGTCAATTTGGTGTGACCTTAACCGATGCTAATGGTAAGTTATTGCCTATGAACCAACAGTTGGATGCAATGGCCAAAGGCTATCAAAATGCAGTGGCGCAAGGGCGTGGACAAGAATTTATGCTTGAAACATTAGGGGCCAAAGGAATGGAACTTACTAAAGTCTTTGAAAATTACGCAGATGCACAAGCAGCCGCGTCACAAATCAAAGGTGTTGGCATAGATCCTAAATCGCTCCATGAAATATGGTTACAAATGAACATCTTGAAAGCGGAAGCTACACAAGTTGCATTAGGGTTGGCACAGGCCTTTATACCAATTGCTCAGCAAATATTACCGGCACTGATACCGGTATTACAAGCTGTTGTAACGTTCATGAAGGATAATAAGGAAGCTATTGCAGCCGTAGTAACCAATGGATTGAAATTGGCTTTACTATATGGTACGGCTACAAAACTGGCATCAGGCATTACAACAATTACAACAGCATTTAAAGGTGTAGAAACGGCAATGGGTGCTTTTAAAGCAGCCGGTGCATTAATAGGTGGGCCTTGGGTGATTGCTATTATGGCGATTATTGCAGTGATATATCTACTAGTAACTAACTGGGATACTATTTGTGCTACATTAACATCTGTTTGGGATAGTGTATGTTCTGGATTGAGTTCAATATGGGATAGCGTGTGTTCTGCTTTAAGTTCCGCATGGAGCGCCATTATATCTGGTATTATGACAGTAATTAATGGGTTTTTATCATTAGGCCTTAGCGTATTCAATGCGTTGAAGACCGCAATAATAGCTTATGTAAATTTATGGCTAAACTTGCCTACATATATAGGAATGGCTGTAGGAATCATTATAGGCATTATTTTACGATTGCCAGAAATTGCTGTACAAGTTGGTACTGCTGTTATATCTGCCGTCGTTTCATTCGCGACAGAGTGTTATAACTTCGCAGTTACTACATTTAGTGCCATGGTCGATGATATTTATAACTTCTTAATCAATTTACCTATGTACATGATCACTTTGGGTGCTGAGTTTGTAGCTGCGGTTATTTCGTTTGCCTCCGAGGCATATGCTACGGCTACATCATGGATTAGTAATTTAGTAAACGATGTTATTAATTTCATTATGAACCTACCTAGTGCATGTGCAGACGCCGGAGCAGGATTTGTAGCGGCTGCAGAACAATGGGCAAGTGATGCCTATAATGCTGTATTGAACTGGATAAAACAAATTCCTAGCGCCGTATCTAATGCAATTGCCGGTGCCTGGGATAGTATTAAGGCTCAATTTAGTGGAGGCTTTACAGTAGGTGTTCAAGCTGCAGGCGGTAATGCATATGCTAATGGTGGTGTTATTACATCGCCAGAAGTTGCATTGATTGGTGAAGCCGGATATCCTGAAGTAATCGTTCCTATTGATGGCAGTGCTAATGCTATGAACCTATGGCAAACGGCAGGACGGATGTTGGGCGTGAGTGGAGCACAGTCAGCTGTAGCACCTACTGTATCATTAGCACCTAGCGTACCTGTAACATCCTCATCTAGTAATAGTGGTGCACCTGTACAAATTACTTTCGCACCAGTTATTAACGCGGGTAATGGTTCTTCAACAGATGATATTTTGTCAGCATTGGATGCTAAAATGCGTGAATTTGAACAAATGATGCGCAGTTATACCGCCGGACAACGGAGGTTGAGTTATGACTAGTTATACAACAATACAAGGGGATATGTGGGATTTAATCGCTTATAAGGTGTATGGTAACGAACGATATATCAATTTATTGCTAGAAGCCAATCAAAAGCACCGTAATACGGCGATATTTTCCGCTGGTGTTGTGTTGACATGCCCAGATGTCCCTGCTGATTCATTACCTGAATTCTTACCACCATGGAGGCGATAGTATATGAGCTTACAAAAGAGCCTAGCTAAGGTCCAAAAATGGAAGAAAGACTTAACACCACAAACGAAATTAGCACGGCGGGCATGGTGTACGATTGGGTACCAACATTGGGGGAGTAAGGAGTCAAAGGACATCACAGACGATATTAGTAAGTACCTTCTTGATGTAACTTTCACAGATAATCTTTCAGGGACTGTAGATGATGTGGCTATCTCATTAGAGGATAGGGGCCGTCTATGGGTCGGTGATTGGTATCCTGTGAAAGGATCATTACTAGAAGTCGCTATTAATACAGTAGCATGGGAGAAATTAGGGGATGAACAATTTACATTACCAATCGGCAAATTTGAAATTGATGAATTCGAGGGAAGTAGTCTTCCTGATGTAGTCAAAATCAAAGGTGTCGCTATTATCGGTAGTACTGACTTACGGGAAAAAAAGAAAGACAAATCGTGGAAAGCCACAACGCTGAAAGCGATTGCTACCGAAAAGGCAAAAGATAATAAGTTAAAGCTAGTATGGGATGCTGATTTTGACCCACCGTTAAAAGATGCCTCTCAAAGTGCTGAATCAGACCTCGCATTCTTGCAGAAACTATGCAATGATGCGGGGTTTTCTCTTAAAGTATCCACTGAACAGTTGATTATATTCGATGATTACAAATACGAAAATGTGAAGCCTAAAGTTATAATTCGTAGACCAGGTGGCCAGTATCAACCTGTACAGACTAAAGAAGGTGAACAACCGCCTTTGATTATTACTAGGGCGTTATCTTATTCATATAAAAGTAAAACTCGTGAGGTATATCGTGCATGTCATGTGAAATACACCAATAAGGATAAGAAAACTGTGATTGAGGATACGTTTGAAGATCCTGACCGTAAGGGCCATACGTACCTTGCTGTATTAGAGGTCAATGAGCAGGTAAAAGACAAAGCGGAGGCAAAGAGATTGGCTAAAAAGAAGCTAAGAGAAGCTAACAAGGAAGCCGATACAATGTCTTTTAGTTTCCCTGGCAATCCTCTTATTATGGCATCGGTTACGGTTAAACTCGAAGGATTTGGGGTATTCGATGGTAATTATTTAATTACGAAAGCAACGCATACATTAGGGGCCAATTATTCAACGTCGATTGATGTAAGGAGGTGTTTAAATGGCTACTGATATATTATCTGCATTAGCAGATATGATATTCATTGGAAATGTTTCAAGTACAATTCCTGAAGAAGGTAAAGCCGTTGTTACGCGCCTTGATAGAGAAGGTGTTGTTACGGCGCCACTATCTGTAATTAATCGAGGTGCAGCACATGATAAGGACTATTGGATGCCGGCTATTGATGACCAGGTATTGTGTATTATGTTACCTAATCGGTCCGGTCGTGGTTTTTCTGATGGATTCATTATTGGCACATTCTTTAGTAGTGCGGATCCAACTCCAGATGGTGCGGATAATGGTAAACGTGTGCTCACTGTTCCTGGAGATATGACTCTTAATATTGGTGGCACGCTATCTATCAATTCAAGTGGTGGCGATGTGGTGGTCAATGGTATTTCCTTAGTTCATCATGTGCATGGTGGTGTAGAGTCTGGCGGTTCTACAACATCAGGACCAGAATAGGAGGTATGAATGTATATCGGTTATTTAGCAGATATAGTCTTTTATACCGCATTAGATAATGTTCTTACTGTATCAGATGTTACGCGTTCAGGTAGTGCTAGATGGGAGAAACACAATCTAATGCTAGAAAAGCCTGTTAAACAATTTAGTGGGCCGGACGTGGAACAAATTACATGTAAGATTCTTATTTCTGCATCACTTGGCCAATCTCCAGATAGTACGGTTAAGAAGTTGAGAAAGTATCGTGATACAGGGGCTGTATTACCATTTATTATCGGTGGCAAGCCTGTTAGTCAAAACTACTTCGTTATCATGTCTATGAGCGAAGATAGTCTATTCACGGATGCATATGGGAAGACCCAATCTATTGAAGTATCGCTAACGCTTGAAGAATATCCGGACAAGAACACAGTAGAAGAAAAATCCATGCTTAATCAATATGGTCAGAAGTTCAATAAAGTTAATACGATATTGAGGAGGTTCTAGCCATGTCAGCAACGTATGAAATTAAACCAACCACGGACAATAGAATATCGCTAGCACCTGAAAGTGAAGTCGCTGAGATTTTGCAGAATGTGCAAACGATTATTTCTACTGTTCGAGGTAGTGTGCCATTAGATAGGGAATTTGGTATTGATGGTCGTATTATTGATATGCCTATCCATCAAGCACAAGCACATCTATCTAATGACATATTCCAGCAAATTAAAAGGTACGAACCACGTGCCAAAATTAGTGATATATCATTTACCGCCACACAAAATGGGGCGTTGATTCCGAAAGTGATGGTGACTGTATGAGATTATCTGATTTACCTAATGTTGAGTTCTTTAATACTGATAAAGAACACGTTCAACAAAAGGTATTTGATATTTACACAACAATAACAGGGCGAACCTTGGGAGAGGGCGACCCTGTTACTTTATTTTTAAATGTAATTTCGGAAATTATTATCCGATTATTAAATGATGCAAATTATGCAGCGAAACAAAATTTGTTAGCGTATGCAGAAGGCGATAACTTAGACCACGTCGGAGCGGTTCCTGCTGCCGTTGAGCGATTGCAGGCAACAAAAGCGACTACTACTATTCAAGCTACATTGTCAGCAGTGCGTACGAACTCTGTTATTATTCCAAAAGGTACAAGAATATCCACAGAAGGTGGCGAATATTTTGCTACTGTTGAGGATTTGGTGATTTTACCAGGACAACTCAATGGATCCGTAAAAGCAGAAGCACAACGCACAGGTGCTCAAGGTAATGGGTTTAAACCAGGTGAAATAAGTACAATTATTGACCCTATAGCGTATGTGGATACGATGAGTAACACCACATTATCTGAAGGTGGTTCCGATAAAGAGGATGACGAAGCCTATCGTGAACGTATTCATGAGGCGCCTGAATCATTTTCTGTTGCTGGCCCTGAAGGTGCATATGAGTATTTCACGAAATCAGCATCACACCTTGTGGCCGATGTAGGTGTATCCTCTCCACATCCTGGGGAAGTTAATATCTATCCATTACTATCTGGTGGCGGTATTCCAGGACAAGAATTACTTAAGACTATTACGGATTATTTATCTGATAAGAAACGTAGACCGTTAACAGATAAGCTAACTGTATTAGCCCCTACTACTACGCAATATAACATCGATGCTAAATACTACATTGAAAAAGGCGCCGATGCAACAGTGGTAAAAGCTAAGGCAGATAAAGCCGTTAATGACTACGTAATTTGGCAAAAATCTAAATTAGGCCGTGATATAGTGCCTAGCCGATTGGTGCAAATGCTCATGGATGTATCTGGAATTAAACGCGTTGAAGTGACTGCTCCTGTATTTACTCCGATTGCAGAACAAAGCGGTGTGGCAGTAGCCAATACAATCGCCGTAGTGTTCGCAGGAAGTGAGGAAGAATGATACGTGATAGTAAGTATACAAGTGCAGAACATCTTCCTTCCTCAATCGATAAAGAGCCAATCAAGGCCATAGCGAAAACGTGGGATGATACACTAGCCGAATTCATGAATACGAATACGCTGTTATTGTGGTCATCTATTGATAGTGAATCAGAGAGTGTCATTGATCATTTAGCGTATCAACTTCATGTTGATGATTATGATAGCGGATTACCAATAGAAACTAAGCGTGAATTGGTGAAGAATTCAATTGATATTCACCGCCATAAGGGAACACCTTACGCAGTCGAGAAGGCTGTACAGACAGTATATTCTGACTCGAAAATTGCAGAATGGTTCGAGTATGGAGGAAGACCTTATTATTTTAAGGTTACGTTAATTACGGCTCCATTAACTGGCGAATCAGATATAGCTAAGCTAGTACGAGCAATTAATACAGCTAAAAATGTACGGTCCTGGCTAGATGGTATTGAGTTTATTCGACGAATTAATTTTAATAAATATTTCGCCGGCTGGTGTGGGGTATCTAAGAAAGTGAATATTAAGTGTAATTTCACGAATGCATGGCGCATTAATTTGAATACCCATGTAACGTCTTATACGGTTGAATCGAAGAAAACAAAGATTAATGTAGCGCTAGACAATAGCGTTAGATAGGAGGAATATATGGCAGAATGGTCAAATGCAACCATGACTGATGTTGGCGCGGATTTGCAAGCAAAGGTAAATGCAGGCAAAACTAAGCTGACATTCACTAAAATCAAAGTAGGTAGTGGTGTTAATGCAACGAATCCATTAGCATTAACTGATGTAATCTCCCCTAAGTGGGAGACTACTAATTTTGTAGTTAAGCAAGAAGGAAAAATCGTTAGCGTAGATACCTTTATAACTAATACTGGCATACATGAAGCTTTCCGAATGTCTGAAATTGGGCTGTTTGCTCAAGATCCTGATAAGGGTGAAATATTGTATGCATATCTTACAGACCCTGAACCAGACAGAATGCCAGCAGAAGGTGGATCTGTAGTTGTGTCCCAGGAATTAACTATAGGAATGGTATTTAGTAATACAGGAAATGTATCGCTAACTGTTAACATGGGGGCATTAGTAACGTATGAACAGCTGGAAGCGCATAACTCCGATGAACATGCACATGACAAAAGGTTTAATGCAATCATTCAGCAAGTCAATAATATGATTACACCAACAGATGAAAGCGATAAACAAAGCCTAGCACCTACACTAGCACTGGTAAAAACATTGCTTTCTAATTTGAATATTAAAAATTCAAAAGATGTAATTAAAGCATTAGATACAGAGACTTTAGCAAGCTTAGGTGTGAGATATGATTTCAGTAATGTAAATGCGTGGTATATCTGTTTGGGCAAGCTGTTTGGGAATTTAATTATCCAAGGGGGATACTATGGAGAAACAGATGGTACATCAAATCCATGGTCATTTCCAATTGCGTTTAAAAATAAACCATTTTATGTAAATGGTTCTGCTGATTTAAGTAGTAAATCTGCATATGATTTTGATAGGCCAGCATGGGCAATGGCCATTAACAATACGCAATTTTTATGTAGTATTAATTACGATAAAACTGGGACAACTGGATATAGACAGGTTAGAGTATTATCTATTGGAATTTGACCAAGGGGGAAATGATAACGATACACAGGCCTATTACGATATAGGAAGTCAGCAAAGGCAAGAGCAGTTTACTTTCCCAATAGCGTTTAATTCTAAGCCATTATATGTACATCCATATGCAATTAATAAAGTAGAATTAAGGCATTTATCACGAATTGGATTTAGTGATAGTCAAATTACATCAACTGGATTTGCAGCTGTTATCAGTGAGAATAGTAATGCTATAGAACAAATCAAAATGAGATATATTGCTTTAGGCGTTTAAACACCCACAACACACCATTCAACAATCGAGTCAGCTTTTAACATTGTTTGGTAACTTGAATGTACTTCATAATGCATATTTGTATTGGAAATTCTTCTTGTAACAACACTTGCTCCAGAGTTTCCCCAAAACACTGATGCATCACTAGCAATAATCCCAAATGTATGGAATAGATGGTTGTTTGTAAAAGCAATCGGAAATATAACTTTATTTGTTGTTGTTTCTAAATTGTTAGGATCTGATTGCTTTTGCTCTCCAGCCTTTTGTTTTCCCCCTTGGTCATTTAAGCATTTCAATGGCCTTGCGTAATTGTCTAAGTGATTTATGGGTATAAACACCATCAGTAACATTAGATGAAGCATGGCCTAGCAATAGTCGCTTAGCATTGTAGTTAGCACCTACATCATCTAATCTAGTAGCGAATGAATGACGGCAATCATGGGGCGTGTGTTTAGCATTAATAGTATTCATGGCTAATTTAAAGGAGTGCGAAAGAGAAACATAATTACGTTCTTTTATGATCCATTTATTAGCTAATCGAGATTCAATAAAGGGCCATACGCGAGGATGAATGGGAATGATGCGGATACCTGCTTTAGTCTTACTGGAGGTGATTTTTAAATATCGTTGCTTTCGATTTATATCGGTGCTTTTAAGATTAATTAATTCACTAGCACGCATTCCAGTGTATAAGAGTATTAAGGGCAATTCTGCATTGAGATTCCATAAGCGGTTAATTTGATTTGTGGTAAATACCTTGCGTGGACGTTTAGGAATATTGTGGCCAATATTCAAATATTGACTGTATGCTTTCGAGCACCAGTCATTCACAATCGCAAATGAATATAGTTGATTAAGCAAAGAGCGAACTTTCTTACATGAGGAATAAGAGAGTCCGCTCTTTAGCATATCCGATATTATATTTTGTAACTCCATATATGTGATTTCGTTGATAGGGCGGTGAGATATAGATGCTACATGATGATAGGCACATGCATATCCTTTCATGGTGTGTAATGAGACATTTAATGAATGTAACTCTAACCATGAATGATACACATCATCTAATGTATGAACATTGCATAATGCCTCCTTAGCCTCTTGATAAGAGGAATAATAACCAATAATTTTATATGCAACATAGGGGCGCTCATGGGCGCCTTTTAATTTCTCAATTAATTTCATAATAACCTCAGAAAGGAGAATAATATGTATGTATTCGTATTAGATGGAAAAGGTGTTCGCCAAACATCTTATGTAGTTGGTGTTCATGCGGACACTTTAGAAGAAACAGAAAAATTGGCAAGACAAGCATATCCGACTGCTAACATATTAACAGGTGATAGTGAAATGCAATCACAATTCATAAGCGGTAAAGTATATGTAAATGGTGAATTTGTTGATATTCCTGTAGCTGAATATGTTCTAACAAAAGAAGATAAAATTAATGCTATTAAAGCAGAATACGAACCTCGATTTAAAGTACTCGAAGAAGCTCAACGCAGATTGCTGTTGATGGGGAAACCTACTACAGCCATTAGTGCCCAATATATTAAATTAAATGACGAAATGGTAACACGTATTAAGGGGGTGCGATAATATGCCTAAATTTATCGGAGAAAGTAAAGTTCCTGTTATGGAATTCTGTAAATACTGCTGGGAAGTGCTAAACGATGACGGAACTTGCCCTACAGAGGGCTGTATCCATAATGAATTGATTGATTTAGAAAAGGAAGATGCAGATGATACCAGTCAAGCATGATATGACTGCCTATCAAGGTGAATATATTACATTAACTATTGGATGTGATTCAGTAGTTGATGCAGAAGATGTATTCGCCTGTGTTAGGCGATATAGTTGGGATGATGAAATAATAGGTAGGTTTGTTATTACAAATAGTGAACAACCACTTTCGGATGGCGAAAAAAGCAAACTCAATCTAACTTTAGACACGAATTCAATTGATAGTGGCACTTACTTTTGGGACTTATTTAAGTGGGTTGGAAACAGACCTGTTAAATGTTTGGTAGAAGGTAAGGTTATTATCAAACAAGGAATCAGTAATAGGGGAAAATAATATGAGCGATACTAATACTATTAATATTTATATGAATGCAGAAGATAATGTTGAAGTTAAAGACGCTGCACAAATTATTAAATTAAAAGGCCCAAAAGGTGATAAAGGTGATACTGGAGAACGTGGTCATGAAGGGCCTAAAGGCGATATGGGGGCAGTTGGTCCACAAGGTCCCAAGGGAGACCCATTTACCTATGCAGATTTCACACCTGAACAATTAGAAGCCCTAAAAGGCCCTAAAGGTGATAAAGGTGAGGACGGACGAGACGGCACAAGTGCCACGGCCGATAACGCTCATCAGTTATTGTTGCAAGGTAACGTATGGTGCGAAAGTGCTAGCGTTAACGATGTACTCACGGCTTTAATCGGTAATATGGGGAAGCCGTTCCCTCGTACAGTCATTAAAGCTTTAACATTTACGCAACCAATAAAAGGACAAACAGAGTTATCATTAAAAGGTGAGGACCATTATAGAGTTTGTCTTGCTAGTGGTAGCGACGAACCTGTAGAGATTCTAAACGGAACAGCAACTATCACAATCCCAGCATTCGGGAAAGATGATATTGTAGTTAATTATTTCAACATGTTAGGGGTAAAAGTATCAAGTATTACTATTACTGGTATTAAGGACTTACAATTTACTGATATTAAGGACTTACATTTTACTGACAAAAACGGAATTACTGTATTTAAAGAGGGTAACGTATTAACAATTGACCTCACAAACCAAACTGATAGAATCGATAAGAATTACGATATATCTGATCGACCAGCTTGGGTATATGACGGCGTAACAGAATTTAAGTTTACTGCTAATTCTCCTAACAAAATTATTGGCTACGCTGAAACTGGCAAAATTCCACTTAATAAGCTATATGCTATGTTAAATACAATTGATAACCCTAATATCAAAACTATTTATATCCAATACAACGATACCAATAACGATTTGACGCTACCTACAATTACAAAAGTGTATAAAAGCGTAGGCGATGGAGCATCTCGCGAAGTAACATATTTAGGCCAGCGGATTAACAGGTATCGCGTCAGTGAACTACCTCGAACAAAAGCCGACTATTTTGCAGTACTCACTGAGCCATTTAATGGATTAATTACTGGCTTCGGCAACTTCTACAAACCGGCACCGGATAATGAATAACTAATCTACAGGGGAGAACGTATGCAAGAATTAACTGATTTTATAAGCGAGGCTTGGCGAACGTTGACGGATTCGTTTGTGCTTAAAGCCTTGCTTGCTATCATCGCCGATGTGGCGATATATATGATTGGCTTAAAACATGTGCAGGTGCTAGGAATATTTATATTATTAGTGTTTTTGGACCTCATCACAAAATGGGCGGCTATATCTTATCAAATGCTCGTTGATATGGGAGCAAATGCTGACAATTTAACTGCATTAGACAAATATATATCTATTCCAGCTGCATGGGGTAAAGGGCTTATATCCTCAAAGCATATGAGAAAGCCTTTCGTTACAAAAGTTCTAACGTATTGCCTTGCTACTGGCGCCGCATGGTGCTTTGATTACATGGCAGGTCAATATGCTTTTGCCGTCAATATCGTATGGCTATATCTCGGCTCAGTGGAACTATTGAGCATTCTCGAGAATATGAGAGACGGCGGAAATTCTACCATATCAGGATTGCTTGACGTGGTTCATGCAAGAGTGGATATGATTTTAAAAAAATAATATAGTGTTATTTGTGCCACGCTCACATATATGGGCGTGGCTTTTATATTGCAGAAACAGAGGTGCATATAATGAAAATTGGTACATATTTCGATGATTACGAATTTGCTTGTAAGTGTGGCCGTCATGGATACGATAGCGACGGACACCCTATTCTCGACCATGTGATTGATAAAAGGCTCGTTGACGTATTGGACGCTATCCGTGAACGTATTGGCCAACCTATTGAAATATTAAGCGGTTATCGTTGCCCTGAACATAATGCAGAAGTAGGGGGCGTTCCTAATTCTCAACACGTTGAGGGTACGGCCGCCGACATTACCTATGACGGCATTAATGTTGATTATCTTGCACAAGTGGCCGAGGAGTGCGGTGCAGATGGCATTGGCTGTTACTATCACCAAGACTTCGTACACGTTGACGTAAGAGGGTATGAAGCACGTTGGAATGACCTTGATTAAATAGGGGGCTAGATATGTATGAAAAATTTACGAACTACATCAATGCGATTAAATCTCAAATTACTGTTAAGCGGTTTATTATTGGTGCTATTGGCCTTTTGCTCGTCTATCTCATTGGCAGCCTCGCAAGTGGATACTTTGAAACAAGAGCCGACTATAAACGTACCTTTGAGCAGCTGGAACGAA
>ERZ773050.269-NODE-269-length-30447-cov-10.909614_pt1 | contig 30447 bp, 21 predicted proteins | sample MGYA00580632_ERZ773050 | MGnify/ENA primary metagenome ERZ773050 (study PRJEB29015, sample SAMEA2738123) | human oral metagenome | biome: human oral; feature: human-associated habitat; material: saliva | place: China | collected 2166 ... | reverse complement strand
AAGCCACATGTGTTTCGAGAAGCCACCAAAGAAGTGGCTTTTCGAAACACATGTGGCTTCTCGGCGGATTACTGCGGATAACCATCAGCTAGCCGCCGCTACATTCGGGTCTACTCACCCCTCAGGAATGCCGCGACCTTACCCCAGAAACCCTTCTGGTTTCCGGTATAGCGGGTACCTGTGGGGGTCGGTTGGAAAACCGGACGCTGCTGGTTCGGCACATCCTGCTGGTACGGGTAGTTCGCCTGCGGGTTCTGCTGGTAGCCCTGTGCCTGATAGTTCGGATCCTGATAACCCTGCGCCTGGTACGCACCTGCCTGAGGCTGAGCACCCGGGTGGTACTGGGTTTCTGCGCGGTACGGGGCGTCCGCGTAGCCCTGCGCCTGGTACCCCTGCGGGTTCGGGCGGTACTCGGGGCTCGGCTGCGGAGCCTGCTGGTACTCCGGCGCTTCGTAGCCCTGCGCCTGGTTCGCTGCGGGACGCGGCGGGTTAGAGTACGCGGGGCGCGGGTTCGGCTGCTGCGGCTGGGCAGGCACCGGGCGCTGTGCGGGAGCCGGACGGGACGCCGGTGCCGGGCGCGCCTCCTGAGCGGGACGAGTAGCGGGTGCAGGCTGAGCGGTAGGAGCCGGGCGCTCCGGGCGGGCCTGCGGTGTACGCTGTCGCGGCTGGCCACCAGGCACCTGCAAATGCGATCCCTCAGGAAGGCCACTCTGCTCGGCAAGGTCTTGAGCAACAAACGCCGAACTGAACAGCATGTCTTCCATGGTCCACTCAAGCGGCGGCTGTGCGTTCGGTGCCAGCTGCAGCTTGTCCAGTTCGCGCAGGTGCAGGGCGAGCACATCCACCATGTAGCTGATGACGGCGAGGTTCGGCTGCTCCCCCAGGTTCTCCGGGTAGGCGAAGTGGTAGATGTAGGTGTTGATGTTCTGCCGCTTTTCCAGGGCTTTTGCCGCCTTCTCAACGGGGACGCCGCCGCAGGTAAGATCCGAGAGGCTGTCGAAGGTTGCGGGGCCTTCAGAGACACGCACGGTCAGCGGACGCGAGGGGTCTACGGCGGACTGCTTTGGCCAGAAGATGCCGGGGCGGAATGCCGTCTGCAGGCTGTTGTTGACGACGATTTCCTTCTCGGGTCGCCAGGGCTTCTCATGGTCCACGATGTACTTGCGCGGCATGGCGTACGTGGTGAAGGAGCACGCGAAGTTCTGCAGCTCCTCCCCCGCCGGCGAGGAGCTCAGGATGTACGCCTTGGCGCGGTTCCAGGTTTCGCTATTGCGGACCTTGTTTGCGAACATGGACAGCTTGGTCATGAACCCGTCGACCTTGACGGTGGGTGCGTCGGCGGTAATCAGGTAGATGCGGGCGGTGCCGTACAGCGAGGAGAGCGCGTACTTCTTATTCGATTCGCCGAAGTTGGTGCCCATGATGAGGTGGCAGGTGGGCGGGTTGACCGGTTCGCCGTTGTAGTAGGGCGTGTAGTCGAAGCCCATGTCGATGACCTGGCAGGCTTCTGCGGCGGCGTGGATGCTGTCGAGGGTGAGGGTTTCGTTGGTGGGCGTGCCGTCCGCGTTGTTGAAGGCAATGAAGACGGCGGTATAGCCGTATGCGGCGCTCTTGGGCTTGTCCAGGGCGAAAGTGTTACATTGCGGGTGGTGTGCGGCGTACTGCTGCTGGATGTGTGATACGGCGTTGTGCGGCATGTTCACTCCTTGGGGTGTGGTTGTTTATCGGATTCGACTGTGTGGGTGCGTGATGTGTTTTACTGTACGCTACTCCCCTGACAGGCTAAGCGGGCAGGGGCGCATTTTTCGCGAAAAATCGCGATGCGGCGGAGGCTGTGCTCCCACCGGCGAGCGCGCTCTCAGCGGCGAACATGGCGGCGGGCGGAGGGGCGGAGGGGCGGCGCATCCAACGCTGTGGGGGCGCCGACCCCTCCTTTTGATGGTGTACAGCAAGTACCGTTAGCGCTACGCGGTCTTCTTCAGCGTGTGCTTCACCATTTCGGGTACCAGACGGGGCTCCTCTACCTGGTAAGATGCCACATCCACCGCGTCAGTGTTCAGAGTCCACCAGTCATCAGGCAGCGAGTCAATCCACGCTTCCCAGTCCTTCGTGCGCCAATCGTACGAACGATCCTGAAATTCAGCCCAGCTATCGCCACCAAGAGCCCTCGGGAGGACCGACACATCTACCGAAGGGTCCGGCTCATAGCCTTCCGGGCGGCCTTCATCCCAGAACTTGATGAACTGACGCCAGTTCTTCTTCGTGATGATGAACGACTCTTCGCCATCAGGACCGAAGCGTTCCTGATCTGCCACGTAGGAAGAATCCTGCACACGCTTCCAGAACGTCGGCACATCAATCTCACCACGCTGCAGCAAATCTGCCAGGTACTCGATACGGTCATGCTTCGGGCCAAAAGCACCACGCGGAAAACCATCACCGAAGGGCAGCAGACGGCCAGCACGGTAGTCCTCCATGTTGATGGTCTCCCACGAGAAGCCGCCCTCCTCCTCGTACTGATCAGGCTCCAGGCAGGGGTACCAGTCGCTGTCGTACACCATGCGCATCAGCTCAGCTGAACCGTCTTCACCTTCACGGGTGTAACGATCCACCAGACCAGCACGCACGTACTGCTCCTGTGCCTCATTCAGATGGTACTGGCCACCCTTGCGGCGGAAACCCAGCTTCTCGGTCTCGATACCAAGCTTCAGACGGCTCTTGTGCACTGCCACAGCAGCTTCAATCGTCTTCTGGCTCAACGGCATAATATCCACCAGACGGGTCATCGTCTCGTACGGAGTGACAAGATTCAGAGTGCGCAGCGTCTCTTCACACCCGCTGGGATCCTCCTTGTACATTTCTTCCTCAAGCAAGTCGAGCTTCTGATCCAGCGACATGGTCGGAACCTCTTCACGCAGCGTATTAAGCCAGTCATTAGCAGATTCAGAATCAGGCGCATCATCCACACGGTACTGAGCCATCTTCAGCAGCCACGCCATGTACTCATCCACGTTGAAACGCTCCGTGTACATCGGCTCCATGGCCTCGCAGCGTTCCTTGTTGATCTGGCGACGTTCCTCTTCCAGCTTCTGGTAGTACTCCAGATCATCCAGGGTCTTCTGCTGCTCTTCGGGGGTGAGGCTGTTCCAGTACTCTTCCTCGGCGATGCGGTCCTGCTCGTCCTCATCGGGGGCGGGCTGCTGCGGCAGGCGCAGCGCACCGGGGCGGCCGTACTGGCCGGTACCGAAGGCATCCAGGGTGATGGCGCCGTGCTTCTCTTCGCGCAGCGGGTGGTCACTGTTCAGCCACGCGCGGGCCTCACTGATGCTGATGGGCTTGGTCAGACGGTACAGGCGCACCTCCTGGTTCAAATCGTTCAGGCGCATCTTCTGCTGCTTGAAGGCAGCGCGGGCTTCCTTCTCGTTCAGGTAGACGTAGATGTAGTCGCCGCATTCCTGCCACCAGGGTGCATCCAGACGCGGATCATCCCAGATAAGTTCCTTACCGTCCTTACGCTTGTAGCGCGGGCGGCCCTTAGGAGGGTTGTTCACCTCCTTGCGTCCTCGGTTCACGTGCACGAGGTAGCCGTACACGCCGGGTTCGCCTTCCAGCTCGTTCTTGAGGGTGATATCGGTATCCAGCTTCTCGACGGCCCAGTGCTTCTCGTCGTTGAAGTACTCGATTTCCTCATCGGTCATGTTGTCGAAGAGGGTGCAGTCGAAGAGCATGCGCGGGTCGGTGAAGGATTCGTAAGGGGCTGCGTCACCGAACGCGTTGCTCACGTAGCTGGGGAGGTCTTTGGGCATGCCCTGGCGGCGCCACTTAAGGGGGTGGACGGTCAGGTCTTTGTCCCAGGGGGTTTCGCCGGTGATGCCGGGGGCGCGGCGCTGCATGAGTTCGGCGGAGAGGTCCTTGCCGTTGACGATGACGCGGTGTGCTTTTTCGAGCCGCTCGTAGGAGTATTTGGCTCGGGCGTTGCGTTCGGCGTGGTACTTCTTCTGGTAGGCCTTATAACGGGCTTCGGCTTCGGGGCTGCGTGCCATGGTGGTGGTCCTTTCTCGCGGGATGCGCTGGGAGGCTGCGGTGCTCTCGGCGCGTGGGCTTCGGTGCTTCTGGTTACAGAATAGGAGGGACCCCTGACACGATAAGCGGGGCGGGATTTACCCGGGGGTAAAGCACGGGCTACCTACGAGAACGGCGAAAAGCCACATGTGTTTCGAGAAGCCACCAAAGAAGTGGCTTTTCGAAACACATGTGGCTTCTGGGCGGGATATGAATCTGGCTAAGACTCTTCCCTAGCAATAACCTGCAGGTTCTGGATTCCACCCTGGTTCACAATATCCAGAGCCAGGGTACGCAGCGGCGGCAGGACATCCTCAATCGGTGCCAGCGGATCAACAAATGTAGACACCGGCTGAAAACGTTTGATTGGTTCAGGTTCGCTTTCAGACATAAGATCCCACGTAAACCTATCATGGGTTCTCAAGACGATTGGGCTATTAGCATTGCCTACCAAACCGACACGAATATGGAATCCCCCAGGCACACTACGTTCTTGTGCATGTTCCCGAAGAAGAGAGAAGAAATCTATTAGTGCCTTCTCTACATCAAGAGAGTTGCAATGATTAATTTCTCCAGCTAAATGCTGTTCTGAAGTAGATTGCATGCCTCGTACTTTTCTAAGGCAATACCCTCCCGTCAGAGTTCCGTCATCATGTAGGTGTTTAGTATATTTAGCAGTTGCTTGTGCAGAGTTCCGCAACACCCACCGGCGCATTCCTTTGACAATATCTCCGCCACCCCACATAAACAGACCATTTGTTGACACTTTAGGGTCTTTTGGGTAATTTCCTAGGAATGAGGTCATGAAGTAGGAATATGCCCACGGGTTAGTATGCTGAATAGCTTTGTCTCTATCCACTGAACCTGCAGAGATTTTTGGGCTTACAGGAACGGCTGCGATGGCGAGGAATACTCCCTCTTCTGGGTTGAGTGCTTCTGCCGCCTGTTCAAAGTACCCCTGCAGGGTCTTTTCCTGCTCAACGCCACGTTGGAAACGCTCACGGAAACCACGCTCAATATCCCTCTCAGTCATGAACTCAGTATGCGGCCCATTGCGCCACGGGGCGCGAAAAGCATCATCGCCCTTCCTCGCAAAATGAGGAGCATCCACTGAATCCGGAATATGCATAAGCACAACATACCCATCATCAGGATTTTCTCCGCAAGGGATTTTAGAGAATTCAATACCAACAACTGGCGGACCAATCTTACTGTAGGCAATATTACGAATTTGCCGTTCATTATCTGCTGACCACTGGATAGGATTCACTGAGGAAGCAGCATTATTCTCGCCATCTTCTTTAATACCAAAGACAAGCCAGCCACCACCGCTATTCGCCATAGCGGCAATATCTTTTGCTACTTCTTCCATCACAGCATTGTTTTGTATGCCATAGAACTTTTTCTTCCAATCAAGGTCAGCTGTCTCTTCCACCTTCCCCGCTATGACTTGATTGATATCGTTCATCGTGAGATTCCCAGGCTCCAAGCCCAGGGCACGGTGAATGGGTGTAAACATTAGAACTCCTTATCAAAAGAGGAAATACCCATAGATTCTGAGTGCTATCCGCCCTCAAAACTCAGTATAGATTCCTCGCAGAATTTCTGCCCTTGAATCGGTCAAATTGTGCAGGTATGCGGGAGGGCTGCGTGCTCGCCGAGAATAACTCAGCCAGCACACAGCCCTTCACCTATCAAACCAGCTACTTAGCGGTTCGCCTGCGAGCGCGAGGCTTCTTAGCCGGCTTCGCAGCTTCCTCAGCCGCAGTCAGCTCCTGATAACGCTCAAAAAGAATCTTCAAACGCGCTTCATCAGAAGAACAACGACGCGACGCACCAAAAGCGACATCCACCGCAGAATCCAACTCATCATGAGCCGCACGCAACGCCGGATCCATCGTCGCCAACGAAGCATACATATCAGCCAGCGACACCGGCTCACCCGCACGCTCCTCAATCGCCTCACGCGCAGCCAACACCTTACGGCCCGCAGCAATCACCTTACGACGCTGCTCCTCAGAAATCTCCGGCAGAGGAAAGTTATTCCACACCACCGTATTCGAAAAGTTGAACCTTGATTCCAAGCGCCCCCCAATGGCACGTTGCCATGTGATAAACATTGACGATGAAATCAAACCAAAGAGGAAACCATCCGGATCAATTGCTGTGAAATTACGGTTACTTGCAATAGTCTCGCCTGAGAAATGCCTTACGGTGTAATACGGTCGGAGTTCTGACACAACAGCAGGAATACCAATGAACGGCACCACAGGACGTGCCTTATTTGGACGCATGAGGTGCGGAATATCGCGTAGTTTGTAGGCGTCTCCCTTGGGAGTCTGAGCAGAACGCCACTCACGGTTTTTTTCCACACGATCACTCAGCACCGGGCTTGAGGCAATTTCCTCTTCCGTTGCGTCCTCCAGCCAGAGGCACCAGCGTTCCAGTCCCTGCACCAATTCCTTAGCGCCAACAAAAGGACGCAGGTAACGGGCCGCCACCGGGTCAGCAACCACTACCGGGTAGTCCTCCACCTCAACAATCAGATTGCCATTGTCTACTGGTTTCGAACCGAAATAAGCCAACGGAAGCTGGTAAGACAGAGGCTTAGAGCGCTTCTCCACCAACACATTCGGGCCCTCCACCAGATATGCATTCAGGAAATACACCGGCTCCTGCTCCACCGTTCGGCGGGTTGACCAATCGTAGTTAAAGACTCGAACAGTACGAGACTTCTCCGGAACTTCCGAACGAGTAAAGCCGGTAATCACACAGTGCACAGCAGCCTTACCAGCAGCTTCCGATTCCCACGGGAACGTACGATACGCAAACTTAATACGCCAGCCATCACGGAACAACGGCGCAAACAACGAAGCAACCGGCTGACCCTGAACAATCGAATTCGTAGACACAAAAGCAAACTCACCAGGAACCACCTTTGTGCCAAGTGCCTCTGTCTGCTCCTGCAGGGTCTTCAGGTAGCGAGCAGCCTTTGCGAACCACGCCGTTGCAAAATCCAGGTAGCCGGCATAGTCGTTACCCCACGCCAAGCGCATACCCTGTTCCTGCTCTTCATCCTTCTTAGCCTGACCCACAAAAGGCGGGTTACCCGCAATGTAGACGCGCACGCCATCCGCCACATCCTGCGCGGTCACCGGCAGGACCTTCGACCAGTCACGATCCACACGCTCACCCGAAGCAGGGTCAACCTCAGTCAGGGCATCGCCCTCAAGAATGTGGGCGCTATGGCTCAGAGGAAGACGTACCGGAGCATAACCAAACTCCTCCATCATCTTCTGGTCCATCTGACGCTCCACCAAGAACATCGCCGTGCGCGCAATTGAGGCAGGCCACGGGTCAAGCTCCAGGCCGTAGAAGTTATCAATCGACACTAGCGGTTCTAATGAACGTACACGGTTAATACGTCCCTGGCGTGCTCCCGCTTCACCCAACATGAGCGAAGATTCTCCGTGCTTGTTGTATGCAAACTTCGTGTCCAGCTCATTCAAATCACGCATACGCACCAAGACGTCCAGCTCCAGCTTACGCAACTCACGGTAGGCAATAATGACGAAGTTGCCGCAGCCACAAGCAGGGTCCATGAAGCGGATATTCGCCAGTTCACGGCGCAGGTTACGCAGACGAGTCGGCTCATCAGACTTATCTTCCGCATTCGTGAGCTTATCCCGCAGCTCATCCAAGAACAGCGGGCCCAGGGTCTTCAGCACATCCTCTTCCGAGGTATAGTGCTCACCCATCTCACGGCGAGTCTTTGCGTCACGCACCGACTGGAACATCGAGCCGAAAATAGCCGGTGAAACCTTCGACCAATCACGCTCCGACGTCGCCAACAGCTGCTGACGGAACGTCTTCGCCACCGCGCCGCTCATCTCAGCAGGAAGCGGCACAGCCTCCGCAAACATGCCACCGTTCACGTACTTAAAGCCAGACAGATACTCCGGAGCATCCGCCACGGCAGAGGCACCCGAAGGCTTCGTATTCAGCAGGTCAAAGAGCTCATTCAGGCGCTGCGCCAGATCCGTGCCCTCCTGGTGGGTGCCACGAATCATCCGCTCAAACGAGTTCGAATCCTCAGCCTCAGACCACATCTGCGTATCATCAGCAAAGAGCAAGAACAGCAGGCGCGCCATCACCGTCGAAATCTGAGCCTCAGACATGCCAGCCTTCGCCAACGAATCAAAAAGACCCGCCATCTGGTTCGACGCGACACGAGTCTCATTCACCGTCTCAACGTCAAAACCACGACGCATACGGTCCAAAAGACCCAGAATCGACACGCCATTCGCAATGTCATCAGAGGTCAGATACAGCAGAGCGCAACGCTCCAGCAACGCCTCAACCTGGGCCTCGTCCGTCACCAACAGCTCATGACGAGTCAGACGCGAAGACGAAGCACTCGGCCAACGCCACACCTGACGCGGCGTAAAACCAACACCCTCCTGCACAAAAATGCACAGGCGGTGCATGCTCAAAGCCCGCAGAGTGCGGTCAACCTCAAGCTGCGAAGTGTTCGACGGAATACGGTCCACACGGCACACCCACACCGGAATGCCCGACTGCGCCGCCACACACTCCACGTTCAACACGCCAGAAGGAACCAGCGGGTCATCCACCTTCACGCTCTGCGCCTTGTACGCCCCACGGCGCGGGGAATCCCAGCCCAAAGACTCAACAAAGAAATCCTTAATCTGGGCACCCACAAGGTACCCGCGAGCCGCTTCATACTCGCTATCAGGCCATGTAACAGCCATACAATACTCCTCACGGAAAACAGCAAACCAAGCACTCGGCTCACTACAAAACTATTCACTACCGGCGGGGCGTGTGGGACGCCCCGCCCCGCCGGGCAAAGCCTCAGAAAAGGCAAACTAGATAGAAGGCGACTCACCCACAAAATCAGGGTTTACCATCGCCATGGAACACACCACACGAGCAGTCTGAAGGTCAGCTTCCTTCACCAACAGCGCATCGTCCTGGTGCATGCGCAACAACGCATCCAGCAAAGAGCGGTTATCCGCCTTACGGCGCAACATACGGCGCAGTTCGGACTCTGCCTGACGACGCAGCGGATGATTGTACAACTTCTCCAGAACTTCCTGCTCCTGCTCCTCCAGCTGCAAGGTCTCAAACGAAGCCGTGTTATCAGCCCTATAGAAACGATTCCACACCTGACGGCGAACGCCACGCAACCTACCCGCAGAGGTGCCGTTTTCCTGCAGAGCATACTGAGTCAGCTCTTGCTGCAAATCATATTCTTCCGGGCTGGTGACCTCACCCGGAGTCGAACGCTCGGCATAGAACAGACCCAAAGCCTTCGCCGGCGGAACCAAATGCTCCTTCACCGAATCGGAATCAGGGTCATACTCAGCAACAGCAAACAAATCAATCTCAGAGTTCGTGCGCACATACGACACCATCAGAGCATTATCATCTGCCGGATGAACGCTCGACTCACCGCGCAACGCACGAGTCGCCAAACGCTTATCCTGCATCTTCATAATCCGCTCAGCATCTTCGGGATACTTCTTCGCAAAATCAGCCCAGCGCTCCGCAGCCTCAGACACCGCGTCAATACCCTCTTCCTCAGGCTCCTCACTATCCAAATTGCCCGAGTAGAAATCCTCAAGAGTACGAGCCGTAGCATCATCAGAAGACATATCAGTAAAGAACGCCTGATCAGCACCAAAAGCCTCAGCCGCAGACTCCAAACGCTCACGAATACGCGAACGCAACTTCAAAGTCTTCTCCACCGTCTGATGCGAAATCAGATACACGTTCACCTCATGATGAACCTGACCCACACGGTCCACACGACCCGCACGCTGAATCAGACGAATAATCGCCCACGGCAAATCATAGTTCACCACCACGTGAGCATCCTGAAGATTCTGCCCCTCAGACAGCACGTCAGTAGCCACTAGTACACGCAACTCAGTGCCATTCTGGGCAGAAGCTTCCGCGTCAGATGCCTGCTCCGTCGGCACGCGGTTCGACACCGGCGAGAAACGACGAGCATACAATGCAGGATCCTTCGTATCACCAGCCACCGCTTCCACATTCTCAACGCCCAGCTTCTGCAGGCCCTCAGCAATGTAGTACGCAGTGTCCTTATACTCCGTGAACACCAGCACCTTATCGTTCGCGTGCTTCTGCTCAATCAAATCACGTAGCGCATGCAGCTTCGAGTCAGTCTCAACCTGCCACGTGCCAAAGCGCCTCAGCATAGCCTTAATCAGCTCGCTATCATGCTGCAAATCATCACGCAGACGAGACGTAAACACCGTCGAGGAAACCCACTTCGTCTGAGCCGGCGCACTCTGAACCAGGCTCTCATACATCTGCTCCAGGTTTCCGCTCAGGTCCTGAACCTGCAGGCCATCCACAGACTCAAAGTCAGCCGCGTCAGAACCCTCCAGACCCAACTGGTCATCCGAGAAACTACCCGTCGGAACACTCAGCTGATGGTCAATCGCATAAATCCACAGCTCATTACGAATCAACTGACGAGTCAACGACTGAATAAACGAATAGCCCGAAGAGCTCAAACGCTTATACAAGCCAGAAAGCACAAAGCCACGCACGTTACCGCGACCCGACCGAGCCGCCTCAATAATCGCCCTATCCTCCGGAGAATGGTATGCATTCGGGTTGTCGTACCCAGAAATGTCATAACGCGGCAGACGCAAATCCCTCAAATCATCAAGGGTCTGGTCATCCTCCATAAAGCGGGCAGGGTCATCAGCCTTAAAGCTATGGCTCACCGGCTGCGACACCCAATCCGGGTAATAGAACTTACCCGTCGACAGCTCCAGGTAGCTACGCTCCTTCGTCACCAAACCATCAGGAGAAGTCCACATCTCCGTCGGCGCCTGGCGCTTAGTGTACGCACGAGTACGACGCACCAGATGGTCACTCATCAACGTGCGCCAATCCTCCGGCTCCTTAGAAATCTCAAAAGCACGCAAGGTCGACAGGTTACCCTCCAGCTTGTTGAACTTATCAGAGTACTCCTTCAAACCTGCCTCCGGAATGATGCCCAGGTCAGCGTCCTCATCAAGATACAGAGCCAGCTGCGCCTTCACATCGCTAAACGAAAGGTTAAACGGGGTCGCAGTCAGAAGCAGAACACGCGACTCATTACGCGAGACATACTCCTTAATGGCACGCCACACCTTTGTATTCTCATTACGCAAATTATGTGACTCATCGCAAATCACCAGCTGAAAACGCGCCAAATCAGGCAGCTCGGCAGCCGCCATCGAATAGCGAACCACCTTACCCACCACGTCATACTCAATCAGATGCTGATTCCACATCTCCTCCAAGTTCTTAGGGCACAACACCAGAACACGCATATTCTCTTCGTTCTGCAACATCGACGCCACAGCAATCGCAGTCAAAGTCTTACCCAGACCCACCACGTCACCCAGCATCGTGCCACCACGGCGCATCAAACGGCGCGCCAAAGTATGAGCAGCCGACTTCTGATAATCCATCAGCATATGCTCCAGACGCGGAGAAAGCGCATACTCCTGCTCACCAAAACGAGCATCCTCAGACAGCTCGTAGCAGACCTTCATATACACGTCATACGGGTCAGCCGGCTCAACCCACGACCGATCAATCAAATCAATAATCTCGCCGGTAATATCAAAGGAGTAACGATCATCCCACAGCTTCTCAAACCAGTCTTTCAACTTCGCCGCATGATCCGAATCAGTCAACTCAACGTTGAGCTCCAAATTCGTGTGCAAACCCGGGTGAGTAAAGTTCGAAGACCCAACGAAGCCTACTACCGGATACGGATCGTTCAGGTCCTTCTTATGGGCAATATACGTCTTACCGTGCAACGCCTGCTTCGTGTACACCTTCATCTCCACACGGCCAGACTCCAAATGCTCCTTCAAAGTCAACAAAGCCTGACGACGCGAAGAACTCGTACCACCAGCCATCAGCTGGCCACGCAAATGCTGAACCAGCTCATCTCGGTAACCCGCGCGCTCATTATTCGCCGGCGACGAATCTAGCTCTTCGCCACGCATCTCCGCCTGCGCCTCACGATACATCTGCTCCGTCACCGAACGCGGCACCATGCCCAGCAGGATACGCGCCACCGGAACATTCTTCTTCGGGTCCTCGCAGGGCTCATAAGGAGCCGACGCAATTTCACCGGCAAACTCGTTCCACGCGCTCAAGTTCATATAGCCCGTCGCAATATCCAGACGGTCATAGTAATTCATCGTGCGATGCAACGCGTCAGCAAGCTTCACACCCTTACCCGCCTGCTTCGGAAGGTAACCAAGATTGTCGTAAATTTCAGCCATGAAAATAACCTTTACATGTGAGTGATTAAAAAGTGAGTGAAAAAATTAGGCAGCCAACAGCGCCTTAGCCAGCTCCAACTGCGCCTTAACCTTCGCAGTACGACGCTTACGCCCAAAGGTCGCCAACACAGCCGACTCAACATCCTGACCCTCATCCATCAGCTCAGGATTCTGCTCATAGAAGCGCCAAGCATTCGCAATCTCAACCGGACTAATCTGGTCAAACTCGCGCATCGCACCATCAACCGAAGGACGGAACTCGCCATACTCCTCGCGCGGCTCTTCAACATGCCACACGAACTTATGCTCATCCACCTGCAGCTCAGGCATACGACCCGCCAAACGGATAATCCAGTCGCGGTTTTTCTTCGCCAAACGGCTCACGCCAAAGCACTGCGCCGCCAAAGTCGCCAAACGATCAGCCTGAACCGGACCCTCAGCAGACACAATCTCTTCAAGAGCAGCAGACATCTGCTCCTTAGAACGCTTACTGCGCAGCGAATCAAAAATATCGCGGTCACCCAGCGAAATCGGCTCCCACGGCTCAAACGGGTAACGGCCCTCCCCCACCGCAAGACACAGCGGAGGAACCGAGGAATCAGAAGCCGGGACCGGCTGAGAAGTCGAAGCAGGAGCCGCAGGCTGAGCGGGTCGAGAAACCGGTGCCGGGCGAGTAAACGCACCACGAGGCGCAGACACCTCAGTCTTCACCTCACGGGCAGTCGACACAGCCTGACGAACCTCCTCATCCAGCTCACGACGAACCGGTGCCACTTCACCAGCACCAAACAAATCAGCATGCACACGGTTCAGCTGGCTCTCACACCACTCCTGTTGCTCCGGCGCACCCAACGCCTCAAAAAGACGCGCCGCCGAATCGTAGATACGCACCGCGTCATTGCGGTTCATATCCCTGCCGTGCATCTTCTTATTGCGGAAAATACGCAAATCCTGCGCATACGTACCCACGGTACGGCTCGAATCAGGCTCAAATGGGTGCTTCCGCTCCGGAGTACCTACCGGCTCAGTCAGCATACGCAACTGAAGCTGAACGTCTCGCGGGTTGTAACGGCTCAACTCCACCTTGCGCTTACGCTGATCATCCAAGTAAAGCAGAATAGAAACCCAGCCATACTCCTCTACCTGAGACTGAGACATCACCCCCTTCTCCACCACCAAACGAGTCAGCAGCGGATCAAGCTCACGGCCCAAATACTCCAAACAAGAGAAAGTGTAAGCGTTTGCCTTTTCAATAGACATATAAAAACCATTTCGTTGTATGTGTAGCGGCGACCATTGCCACCACATTCATTATGCCTAATGAGAACGACATGTGCGTACTGATTCGTCATTATGGAACCCAACCCGCTTAACGGCGAGAAGCCACATGTGTTTCGAGAAGCCACCAAAGAAGTGGCTTTTCGAAACACATGTGGCTTTTCAGCGCATAGGTAACAGCGGATGGTGATTTCCGTAAAATGGTGTCTATGGCTAAGAAAACTAAAGGTAAGAAGAGCGGCGCAGCAACCGCCGCCGTAGCACTGCTGACCGAGACGAACACCCCCTTCCAGATGCGCGAATACGAGCATGTTGAGGGCGTCACCTCCTTCGGCGAAGAGGCTGCGAAGAGCCTCGGCGCTTCCGAGGAGCAGGTGTTCAAGACCCTGCTGATTGTGCACGAGAAGGATTTCGCGGTCGCGATCGTGCCGGTGTCTGGCAAGCTGAACATTAAGGCTGCCGCCGCTGCCCTGGGTTGGAAGAGCGCCTCCATGTGCGACCCGAAGGTTGCTGAGCGCCGCACCGGCTACGTGGTGGGCGGTATTTCTCCGCTGGGTCAGAAGACCCCCTCCCCCACCCTGCTGGATGAGTCTGCGCAGCTTTTTGACACGATCATGGTCTCTGGCGGTAAGCGCGGCCTGGATGTTGAGCTCGCCCCGGACGACCTGCTGAAGCTCACCAACGGCAAGTACGCTGATATCCGCGCGTAGCGGGAATAACCCGCCCGGCCGCGGCGTTATGTGAGCCGTAAGAGCCTGGGCATGAGAGCAAACTGAAGGAGTCATGATGGGCAATTCGTTACCCGGCGTGGGTGCTATCGCCAAGAACTGGCGTGAAGTTCTCAAGCCTGAAGAGTACGCTGTTCTGCGTGAGGGCGGCACCGAGCGCGCGTTCACGGGCGAGTATTGGAACACCCACACGGAGGGTGTGTATTCTTGTCGTGCCTGCGGTACGGAGCTGTTCCGTTCCGATCAGAAGTTCGATTCGCATTGTGGTTGGCCGTCGTTTTTCGCGCCGCTGGCTGAGGACCGTGTGCGTTATCTGGAGGATACGACGTTCGGTATGCGCCGTGTGGAGGTGCGTTGCGCCGCCTGCGATTCGCATCTAGGTCACGTGTTTGAGGGTGAGGGTTACCCGACTCCCACGGATTTGCGGTATTGCATTAATTCGGTGTGTCTGACGCTGACCCCGGCGGGTGAGGCACAGCCTGGTGATACTCCGGTTGACGAGGCGGAAGCCGCCGAATAGACCCCGGCGATGACCCCCGGGGGCGCGCCGGTGAACCCCTTATTGTGAGTCTCTCTAAATTCGAGGCTTTAAGCTCGGGCGGGTAGAATGGCGTAGTGCCTTCGCGGGCACGCCACCCCGCCCGGGCTTGTGTTTGTTCGGGCGTACGCCTACCCGGGCATCTGGCGCATCGTATGGGCGCGTCGAACCAGACAGAGGAAAAGGATTGAGTGCATGAGTACCGCAGCTGAACAGAATGCCGCAGGCACCCCTCAGCTGACCCTTCACGGTATCGAAGTTCCGGACGTTGTTCCTCTGGAGGCCCCTTCCTCACCGATTCCGACTCTCATCACCACTGAGAGCGGTCTGCGTCGTGCCGCTGAGCAGTTGGCGGCGGCGTCCGGCCCGGTGGCTGTTGATACTGAGCGTGCTCAGGGCATCCGCTACGGTTCGCGTGCCTTTTTGGTGCAGCTTAAGCGTGAAGATCAGCTGTACCTGATTGACCCTGAGGCGTTTAAGGATCTGCGCATTATTAACGATGCTTTGGCGGATGCTGAGTGGGTTATTCACGCCGCGATTCAGGACTTCCCGAGCCTGGACATGCTCGGTATGCGCCCGAACCGCCTGTTTGATACGGAGCTTGGTGCGCGTCTTGCCGGTCTGGAGCGCGTGAACCTGGGTGCGACCGTTGAGGAGCTGCTCGGCTATAAGCTGGCGAAGAAGCACTCGAAGGAAGACTGGTCGCGCCGCCCCCTGCCGGAGTCCTGGCTGAACTATGCGCTACTGGACGTTGACGTGCTCATTGATTTGCGTGACGCGTTGGAGGATTTGCTCCGTCAGCAGGGTAAGCTGCAGTACGCCCTGGAGGAATTCGAGTACCTGTGTAAGACCCCGGTGAAGGATCCGACGGATCAGCCGGAGCGTTGGCGTAAGACGAAGGGCCGCACGATGTTGCGTTCGGTCAAGCAGCTGACGGCGCTGCGTAACCTGTGGCATGAGCGTGACTCGCTGGCACGTAAGAAGGACGTTGACGCGAAGCGTCTGCTGCCCGATTCTGCGATTGTGGAGGCGGCACGCACCATGCCGCGTAACGTGCCCGCTATTATGTCGATTCCTGGTTTTCAGACGCGCGGTTTGCGTCGTGAGGGCCCGCGTTGGGTGCGTGCTATTGCCGCGGCGGCACGCGGTGAGAACGCTGTACCGTTCACTTTGCCGTCGACTGCCCCGCCGCCGTTGAAGGCGTGGGAGTCTAAGCGCCCCGAGAACTTGGCGCTGTTCACCGAGGTTCGCCAGGCAATTGATGAGCTCTCTGAGAAGCTGACCATTCCGGCGCAGAACCTGATTACGACCGATTATGTTCGCCGCCTCTGCTGGGAGCCGCCGGCTCGTTTTGACGAGCAGACCCTGCGGGATGCACTCGCCGAGTACGGTGCGCGTTCGTGGCAGACGGGTCTGGTTGCCCCCGTGATTGCGCCGATTTTTGCCCGCCACCTGGGGTAGTTTTCTCTAACGCTAAATAGACCTGTGCCGGTTGGGTGTGTTGCTGATGCGACCACCCGACCGGCACTTTTGCTTCGGGAGTTTGTCTCGGGTTTTTGCTGCGGGTTTATATCTCTGGGTGGCAAATGCGGACCAAGCTTAGCCTGCTCTCATTCGATTTTTATCCCAAACCGGCATAGTGTGGAGAGAGTACACGAAAGGAACCACCATGCCCGCACCCAACGGATGCTGCCGCTCTCAGAAGGCATGCGCCTCCCCCACTGCATCTGCCGCCGTCGAATCTAACGCTACCGAATCTAATGCCGTCGACACCGCAGTCGATACCGCAGAGATTGAATCTTCTGCTCGCGTCTTTTCCCGCCGCGCAACCCTTATCACCGGTGCCGTCGCATCCGGTGCGCTGCTCGCATCCTGCGCTGAAGGTGACTCCAACGTCACCGTACCCGAAGGCAGCGTAGAGATGGGCGCCGCCTCCGCAGTGGGCGTGGGCAAGGCGGCTAAGCTGACCCACGGCTCCACGACCGTTATCGTCTCCCAGCCCTCTTCGGGCGAATACAAGGCGTTCAGCACCGTCTGCACCCACCAGGGCTGCCAGGTGCAGGTGCAGGACTCCAACCGTATCGTGTGCCCCTGCCACGGCTCCGAGTACGCCGTAGCTGACGGCTCGGTCATTCACGGCCCCGCTGAGGAGGCGCTGACCAGCTACCCGGTGCAGGTGAAGGGCGGCAAGATTTTCGTCGCCCACACCAATAAGGACTCCTAAAACCTGTAGAAGACGTACGGCAAAGCCCCGCCCATCACAATGGGCGGGGCTTCTTGCTGTATATACTGTGCCCGTCATTGACGGGTACTTGTCGCTGAGCGCCTGCTATTGCGGCACGCTACTGAGAGAAGCTCAGGCGGCACATTTCAGGTATGACCGCTTAGCGGGTGTGGCGCGGCTTCTGGCCCTCTTCACGAGCAAACGGCACCTTATCGCCAGCCAGCTGCGCACGCAGATCCGCGATAATGGTTTCCGCGGTCAGGCCGACCTCCTCAAGAATCTGCTCGCGGGAAGCGTGCGGAATGAACTCCGCAGGAAGACCCAGCTCGCTCAGCGCGGTATCCACACCAGCCGCACGCATTTCCTGGCGGATGCGCGAACCCACACCGCCGGAACGCACGCCGTCCTCAATGGTCACCACAATACGGTGATCACGAGCCAGCTCAATAACCGAAGACGGCACCGGCATCACCCAGCGCGGGTCAACGACGGTGGACTGGATACCCTCGGCGGCAAGCACCTTCGAAGCTTCCAGAGCCACGCGAGCCATAGCGCCCACGGCAACGAACAATACGTCACGCTGACCGGTTTCCGGGTGGGGTTCACCGGTGCGTGCCAGCACGTCCACGCCGTCGCTGCGACGCTCCAGGGCGGGAATGTCCTCGCCCACGGAGCCCTTCGGGTAGCGAATCACGGTCGGTGCGTCGTTGATAGCTACAGCCTCACGCAGCTCTTCGCGCAGGGTCGCGCCATCACGCGGAGCCGCCAGGTGCAGACCCGGAATGAACTGTAGCATCGCCAAATCCCACATGCCGTGGTGGCTTGCGCCGTCCGGGCCGGTAATGCCGGAGCGGTCCAGCACCACGGTCACGCCCGCCTTATGCAGGGCAACGTCCATGAGCAACTGGTCAAAGCCGCGGTTCAGGAAGGTAGCGTAGAGGGCAACCACCGGGTGCATGCCGCCGTACGCCAGGCCGGCGCTCATCGCCACAGCGTGCTGCTCAGCGATACCCACGTCAATAACGCGCTCGGGGTGGCGCTTCTGGAATTCGCGCAGACCCACGGGAATCAGCATCGCGCCGGTAATGCCGACGACGTTCTCCTGCTCATCCGCAATATCCGCGATTTCGCGACCAAAGACACCGGTCCACGACTCGGAGGTGCTGGTCGAAACGTCCTCACCGGTCAGCGGGTCAATCTGGCCCACCGCGTGGAACTGGTCGTCCTCATTCGCGCGGGCAGGCGCGTAGCCGTGGCCCTTCTCGGTAATGGCGTGCACAATCACCGGGCCGGCATAGTTCTTCGCCGCGGTCAGTGCGTTCTCCACAGCCTGCTGGTCGTGGCCGTCAATGGGGCCCACGTACTTCATGCCCAGGTCTTCAAAAATGCCCTTGGGTACGACGACGTCCTTAATGCCCGCCTTCATGCCGTGCAAGCCGCGGTACACCATCTGACCGACGGGGCCGCCACGCTGCAGACCGATGCGCACCGCATCCAGGGCGTGGTCGTAGCGGTGATCGAGGCGCACACGATCCACCTGCTGCTGCACACCGTGCTTCAGCTCAGAAAGCTGGTTCGCGAAACCGCCAATGGTCGGCGCGTAGGAGCGGCCGTTATCGTTAACCACAATCACGACCTTGCGGGTGCGGTCGGCAGCAATATTGTTCACTGCCTCCCACGCCATGCCGCCGGTCAGCGCACCGTCGCCAATAAGAACCACGGTGTAGCGGTCATCCTCACCGTTGAGCTTGTGCGCGCGAGAAATACCGTCAGCCCACGAAATCGAGCTGGAGGCGTGCGAAGAAGCAATAATGTCGTGCTCAGACTCGCCACGATCCGGGTAACCCGACAGGCCACCCTTCTGGCGCAAAGTCTTAAACGCGTGACGACCAGTCACCAGCTTATGCACATAGGACTGGTGGCCGGTGTCGAAAAGAATGTTGTCCTTGGGAGATTCGAAGACACGGTGAATGCCGAGGGTCAGCTCCACAACGCCCAGGTTCGGACCCAGGTGACCACCGGTCGCCGACACATTCGTCACGATGAACTGGCGAATTTCCTTAGAGAGCTCCTCCAGCTGCTCGTAGCTGAGGTTCTGCAGGTCCGCCGGAGACTGAATACCCGGGAGCAACTTGGCAGTGGCACCGTCGCCAATGCTGTAGTCAGCGGTGGGTGCGCCACCGGCGGCGCTATTCGGGGTCTCCTCCTGCGGCAATGCGTTTTCAGCGGACATACACCCACACTCCTCAAGGTTGGGGCACGGCTCATTCCGTGCGTTGGTTCTTCAATGATTCTACCGTTTACAGTGCCAAAAAGCAGATTTATGCGCCCGCAAAGCAAGACACACCGGGTTGAGCGAAAACAGCCTGAAATAACCCCTAGTGGGCAGGCTGGTGAACACCCCAACCCGCCCAACACAGCGATTATTTGCTTCTTTGTTACGGCAACTAGCCGCGCGCTACGTGGTGCGGCGGCGGCGCGGACGAGGCTTCGCCGGGGCACGCTCAAAAAGCGCCACCGACTCCACATGATGCGTATTCGGGTACATATCAAACGCCCGAAGCTGCACCATGTCCCAACCCAGCTCACGCAAAATACCGGTGTCACGACCCAGGGATGCCGGGTCGCACGCCACATACAGAATACGCTTGGGGTCCAGCGCATCCAGGCGTTCCAGGGTGGTTCGGTTCGCGCCCTCACGGGACGGGTCAAGGACCACCGCATCAATGGCGGGGATTTCACCAAATTCAAGGGCGGTCTTCAGATCCACCAGGTGGCGCGCCACGTCGCCACGAATCACCTCAATGCGGGTGTCCGCAGAGTTCTCGGTGCGGGAGCAACCATCCGGCGCGAAGTTCGAGCGGGCATCCTTATGGGTCACCGGGGAGCCCTCAATGCTGACGACGGTACCGGTTGCGCCCACGGCATCCGCGAGTGCGGCGGTGAACAGGCCCGCGCCGGCGTACAGGTCGAGGGTGCATTCGCCTTCCTGCGGGCGGAGCATGGTGAGCATGGTTCCGACCATGGTGGAGGGGGCGGCGCGGTGAATCTGCCAGAAGCCGCCGGCGGATACCTGGTAGCTGAATCGGCGGGAGCCGAAGGTGACTTCTTCGGTGACGGAGCGCAGGCCCGCGCCGAGTAGCTGGTCGCCTTCGGGTACTCGGCGGTAGGGGGTGTGGGCGGAGCCGGGGCGGCGGCGCTTGGTCTTGCCGTTGGAGGTGGACTGCGGGGTGAAGAAGAGGGAAATCTTGCGCTTGGCGAGCAGTCCCCAGGCGTCGGATGCCTGCTGTTCGATGTCCTTGGCGACTTCTTCGATGGAGAAGCGCGGGTCAACGATGAACTGCAACAGGATCCTGCCGCGGGAGGAGACGGTTGCCTCGACCTCGCGTACGCCGCGCAGGTTCAGCCGCTCAAGCTCTAGGTTGCGCAGTTCGGGTGCGGCGAGGGGGAAGTCTACGACCGGTACGGGCTGGGAGGCGCGGTAGGGGTGCATGCCGATGCGCCAGGTGACGGTGGGGCTCTCCTTGCCGCTGTTCTTCTGGCTGCCGGGCTGGGTGCGGACCTTGGTCACGTTGTAGCGCACGCGGGTACGCCAGGACAGGCCCTCGTTGTTATCGCGCAGGGGTAGCTCTTCAACGATGAGGTTGGTCAGCAGGGGCGATTCGAGGGGCAGGCCGCCCAGTCGGTTGATTTGGGTGCGGACGATATCGGTCTTGTAGCGTCGCTGCTCGGCCAGGCTGATGTGGCCGTATTCCATGCCGCCGAGCAGTTCGGGTACGCCGGTTGCTGCGGCGCGTTCCTCGTCGGTTGCGAGCGCATCCGCCTGAATCCAGGGGTGGGGGCGGCGTGCCAGGGAGGGTACGGGTACGGAGACAACATCTGCGAAGTAGAAGCGGCGCTTGGGGCCGATTGCGGTGATGCGCACTTCTGCCTGTTCGCCGACGATGCCGTGACGCACGAAGATGACGCCCTGTTCGGTGCGCGCTACGAAGGCGCCGCCGTGTGCGGGTGCCTCACAGGTGACGGTGAGGGTCTGCCCGACGCTGTATCCGTCTACTTTTTTGGAGGCGGCAGGCGTGGTAGCAGGGTGAGTCACAGCATTGTCTCCTAAAGAATCACTTAATGTGAACTATTTTACACCGGATTGTGCTTTTGCTCCGATTCCGACGCCCCGCAGGGGGCACCAAATAGGTTGCAAAGGGCAAAGTCCAGGCGCTATGCGGGGTGCTCAAGCAAAGTTGCAGGGCAATTGACCGGGCTGGGCACCGAGCAATTATTTCTGGGCGCTAGGCAATTTTTTCTGGGCACCGAGCAATTATTTCTAGGTACCAGGCGATTATTACGGCTGGCGTTTCTTCTCGCGCGCCACAGCGTCCGCCTCGTGCAGGCGGCCGCGGTACACCGCGTGGCGGTTGCTCTGAATCAGTTCACGGCCGCCACCGGCGGAACGAGTAATCTTCGGGGCGACAGCTGCCGTTTGGTCCTCTGCTTCTACCGTTGATTCTTCGCTGTGTAAACGCTGATCAAAAATCTCATCATACACCTCATCCTCGTGCATCGCCCAGGGCACGGTTGCCGTCATGACGCCCGGCTCGTGCAGAAGCGCCCGCTTGAGGCGGCGCACCGTGCGGCGGTGCAGAAGACGCTGCCACCAGTGCTGCACCACGAACTCCGGCAGGTACACCACCAAAATATCGCGCGGCGACTTCTTGCGACGGCGGCGAATATACGAGACGACCGCATTCACGGTGTCACGGTACGGCGAATCAATGACCGACAGCGGCACCGGAATACCGAGGGCGTACCAGCGCTTCTTCACGATCTCCAGGGCGGCGCGGTCGTTGTTGACCGTCAGCGCCTCAATCGTGGAGGGGCGACCGGCACGTGCATAGGAGAGGGCACGAACCGCCGGGCGGCGCACACGCTCCACGTATACGATGGCGTGCACACGCGAAGGCAGTGCCGCAACATCCGCAACGGATTCGGCGTTCAGCGGGATGTCCAGGACGGCATCCACCGCATCGTAGTGGCGGCGAGTCACAACCATACCTCCAACCATCAGGGCAATCATTCCAAGGGAGAGCCACGCACCGGCGGCGAACTTCGTCACCACAACAATGACCAGCACCGCGGCGGTCACGACCACACCCACCGCAGAGACAGCGATATCACGAATCAGGGCGCGGCGCGGCATCTGCGCGAGGGTAATACGCAGCAGACGCATGCGGTAGCGCACCACCGCAAGCTGCACCAGCACCATGGACAGGCACATGCCCACAATGTACAGCTGAATCAGCGAGTACACATCCGAACCGAAAACGGTGGTGAGGAAAATTGAGAATGCCGACAGCGCCAGCACACCGTTCGCATACAGGCCGCGTGACTCCACGCTGCGGAAGAACACCGGCAGGTACTGGTAATCAGCCAGCGACGAGGCAATCACCGGGAAGCCCGTAAACGCAGTCAGCGAGGCAATAATCAGCACGCCCACCGTCGCAAACACCAGCAGCTGCGCGAAGAACGGAACACCCTGATAAATCGCCAAAGCCACCTGGTACAGCGCCGGCTTCTGGTGGAAGTACTCCCCCGGCGTGTGCCCGTCAATGAACAAGAAACGGGTCGTATCGTGCACCATGTGCACGCGGGTTGCCGCCGCAAAACCGAGCAGGCTCACCAGCAGGACCGAAGTAATCAGGCCCATCATCATCATGGTGACCGCCGCATTATATTTCTTCGGGCGGCGGAAATACTTCACCGAATTAGAGATCGTAGAAACACCCGAGAACGCCACCAACCCGGCGGAGAAAGAACGCGCCAGAAGCAGCACCAGCGCCAAGCCTTCCATGGCATGATCCTGGTATTCGGGGACAATCACGTAGGTTGCCGATTCAGCCAGCGGCAGAGTACCCGTAGCGGCACGAATCCAACCCACAATGAGGGTGACCCCCAACAGCGCCAAGAACACATACAGCGGCCAGTACGCAATCTTTCCCAGCAGCTGCACGCCGCGCAACGCAAACAGCGTCAGGGCAACAATGAGCAACACCGCAATGAGGGTGCGCCAATCCTGAATCTGCGGGTACAGCGCCACCAAAAACGAGGACGCCGAAGACATCGAAACCGCCACCGTGAGTATGTAGTCCATCAGCGAGGATGCACCCATCACGATCGAGGATAGCGCACCCAGCTTGCGGTGCACCAGCTGAATATCGCCCTCGGAGGCAATCTGATTAATGTTGTAGCGGTAGGTGCCAATCACCAGCAGACCCACCATCGCCACACCCAAACCAATCCAGGGCGAAAAAGCGAGCGCAGAGGCACCCGCGGCGGCAAGGGTCAGAATCATCTGGTCGGCGGCATAGGCGACCGAGGAAATACCGTCGGCACCGAAAAGAGGCAGGGCGTAGCGCTTCGGCAGCGCGACTGCCGAAAGATTTCGCGTGCTGACCGGCTGACCGGTCAGGGCGATGCGCATCTTATCCCAACGATTCCTCACGCTGTTAAGGCTATCGGTCGCGGCTTCAAAGCTCAATTTTATTCAGCCGAATAGTGGGCATTGCGAGCGGAATATCACGGAGCCTCGGCGCGGAACCTCACCCGCCCATTACACTGGTAGAGGTAGGCGGTAACGCCTTATCGACACAAAACATCAACACATCGGAGGGTTGTATGCCTCACTTCGTCATTATGGGTGCCGGACGCGTGGGCGTCATGTTGGCGCGCACTCTGGAAGCTTCGGGGCATACGGTCGCCGTCATTGACCAGGACGAACGCGCTTTCCAGCCGTTGCGTAAGGGCTTTGAGGGTCGTCTGGTGACCGGTGTCGGCTTCGATGCGGACACCCTCAAGCGTGCCGGTATTACCGAGGCGTACGCTTTTGCCGCCGTCTCTTCGGGCGATAACTCGAATATTATTGCCGCCCGTGTGGCACGCGAAATGTTCAAGGTGAAGAACGTTGTGGCGCGCGTGTACGACCCGAACCGCGCCGAGTTCTTCCAGCGCATGGGTATTCCCACGGTCGCTTCGGTGCGCTGGTCCACCGACCAGGTGCTGCGCCGTCTGCTGCCCGAGCAGGCGCTCAAGGGCGACTTCCGTGAACCCTCGGGCCGCCTCATGCTCACCGAAATTCCGCTCGACGACGGTTGGGCAGGCCACGCCCTGACCAGCATCGAAAGCGCCGCCGGGGTGCGCATCGCCTACATCACCCGCTTCGGCGAGGGCATGCTCCCCCGCCCGGACAGCGCCTACCAGCAGGGCGATAGCGTGCACGTCATGATGCGCACCGACGACGTTGCGGACGTAACCCGCATCCTCTCCCGCCCGCCGCGCGTTGAAGACGAAGAAGCGGAGGCTGAGGGGGACTACGCCCCCGCCTCGGGCCACCGCAAGCATCCGCACCGCAAGCATCCGCACGGCCCGAAGAAACCCGCCGAGCAGAAGCACAACGACGGCCCCGTCATCGAGCATGAATTCCACCTCGGTGACACTCCCCCGGAGCTGCCCGACCCCCTCGAACTCATCGGCCGCCATCGTGACCACTCGAAAGGTGAGAAGTAAGTGAAGGTCCTCATTGTTGGTGCCGGTTCCGTGGGCGCCTCCATCGCTAAAGAGCTCATGATGAACGGCCACGACGTGACCATCATCGATTCCAAGCCCGAAGCCAAGAAGCGCGCCGATTTGCCCGGCGTGCGCTGGCATATTGGTGACGCCTGCGAGCTGTCCGTGCTACGCCAGGTGCACCCGAACAAGGCGGACGTGGTCGTTGCCGCAACCGGTGACGACAAGGCAAACCTGATGGTGTCCCTGCTGGCTCGTAGTGAGTTTGGTGTGCCCCGCACCGTGGCGCGTGTGAACAACCCGCGTAATGAGTGGCTTTTTGATGACTCCTGGGGCGTGGACGTTGCCGTGTCCACCCCGCGCCTGATGACCGCCCTCGTCGAGGAAGCCGTGGAAGTCGGCGACGTGGTGCGCCTGCTGACCCTGCAGGCTGGCGGCGCGACCCTTGCCGAGTACACTGTGCCGGACGGCCACCCCGTCATCGGTTACCGCGTGGACCACGTGCAGTGGCCCGTCGACACGGTGCTCACCGCCATCCTGCGTGACGGTGCGCCGATCCCGCCCAGTGCGGATGTGGCGATTGAGGGCGGCGACGAGCTGTTCTTCATCACGACCATCGCCGGTGAGGACCAGATTCGCGCGCTGTTCGCATAGCGTTTATACGTAAGTTTTTGAGGAGGCGAAAGCCCTGGTCACCCATACGGGTACCAGGGCTTTCGCCTACTTTTATGAAACCATTTCGTGAAGTTGCGGGGCGTGCCTTAGCGGTTCCCAGAACCTTCATGACCTTCAGGGCCTTCAGACTCTACGGTTACCTCAGCTTCTTCAGCATTCAGCGCCTCGGCGTCCGCGCTGACCAGCCCCTCCTCGGGAGCCGACACACGCCACGCCAGCCACACGCCCAAAGCGTACAGCGGCAGACCCATGATCAGGCGGGTCGCGCCCAGCGCCTCCACATTATTCGCGAAGTACAGGGGCACCTGCACGGCAAGGCGCAGCATCATCAGCACGGTAATAATCCAGGTGGCAAGCATGTACTGACGCAGACGCACCGGGTTCTGGCGCCAGCTCAGCGCCTCACCACGAATGACCGCGAAAATCAGACCCATCAGCGGCCAACGCACCAGCATCGACAGCAGATACGCCAGAATGTACACGCCGTTCGTCCAGAAACCGACCACAAAGTAGTCGCTCGCATTACCGGTACGATACGCGGCAAACGCACAAATCGCCACACCCACCAGACCGGTCAGCGCACTCACCAGCTTAGAGCCCTGCACCAGGCGAATCAGGGTGAACACGCCCGCCGCAGCCAACGCCGCAATCAGGGACAGGTTCAGTTCCTTCGTCACGGTGAACAGCACCAGGAACGCCACAGCGGGCAGGGAGGATTCCACCAGGCCGCGCCAGCCGCCGATAGCGTGCAGAATATCCACGTCGCCGTTAGCGGTGCGGCGCATATTTGCACCCATGGAGGCGCTTAGGCTCTGCGCCAGCTGATTCTCCTCCCGCGCCGGGGCATCTGCGGCGGGGCTGGTTGCGGGGTTAGCGTTCGGATCGGGCTGGGTCGAAGACTGCTCAGCGCTCATAGTTTCCCTTCTCCACAAAGAACTCCGGCACAATCTCATAGCGCGGGTTATAAATCACCGGCTGATGCGCCCTCACAGACACCACCCCGGAACAGCGCAGCAGCGCACCGGCATGCACGCCGGGCACCATCTGCTGGCCCTGCCACTTGAGCATGACCCTATCCCCCGGATTGAACGGCGCATAGGGCGGGAAAGACACCTCGTGCGGCTCCTGCACCGCCACGGTCGCCAAAGACGCCGTGTTCAGATGGTGCTGCTTCTCGGGGTCCTCGGACTCCTCCTCGAAATCCTCACCGGGCGGCTCCACAATCGGCATACCAATCAGCGCCAGCGGGCTCGACCACTGCAGAGGCTTCGACTTAGCCACCACCAGCTCGGCACGGTACATCGGCTTATCCTGGGCGGTCGGCAACCACACCTGCTCCACGCGTCCGGCAAGGCGTACGCGAAAGCGCTCGGGGTACCCGGGAGCAAGAATCTGCTCCTCAGGAACCGCGAGCGCACTCGGGTAGTTCGAGAACTCAGGCATTAGCCAATCTCGGTAATCTCAGGGCCGCGGCGAGGCATCGGGCGCAGCTTGCTGTGCTCGTTCTCGGTTTCTTCCTCGACGGCGGGCTCTTCCTCAGCCGCAGCGACCAGGTCGGCGGGCAGAGTCATGGGTAGCAGTTCACGCGGCGGGCGCGGGTCGTCGCCACGGTCCACCACGACGGTGCGGAATACTTCCTCCACGGAGGCGGCAGCCTTGTCGTCACCGAGCACAGCCGCGCCGGAGATGACGCCGCGCAGGAACCAGCGGGGGCCGTCCACACCCACAAAACGGGCGATGCGCTCGCCGGGCTGACCGTCCGGGGTGACGGCGGGCAGGCGAGTCAGCATCTCGGCACCGAAGACGCCGGCGTAGATTTCGACAACGCCGCCCTGGGATGCGACGGACTCGGTCAGGTCGTGACGGATGTCGTCCCAGATGCCGGTGGTGCGCGGTGCGGCGAATGCCTGCACCTGCAGGGTTGCGCCGTCGCGGGTGATGGTTGCGGCGATCACTGCGCCGGTTGCGTCGTCAGTTTCGAGGCGCAGGTTCATGCCGTCGAGCAGCTTGATGCGCAGCGCACCCAGGTCGATGTAGTCTTCGAGGTCTTCGGCGGTGACTTCTTCAATGTCGTGCGGGCCGTTGACGCGGTCGTACTTGATGACCTCGGGAGAGTTCTCCTCTTCCTTCAGCTCCTCAACCTCGACGTTGGTTTCCTCAATCTCTTCGGCGACAGCCTTGTCGATGGCGGCCTTTTCAGCCTCCTCGGCGCGCTTCTTCTTACCAAATCCGAACATGGTATTCCTACTTTCACCGCACGCAGGGTGCGGGGGTTTCTTCTCTTCTCTCGTGCGACAATCGCGGTGAGAGCAGACTAGTGGATTCCGCTGGAGCCGAAGCCGCTGGAGCCGCGTTCGGTCTGTTCCAGTTCATCCACCACGGTAAAGGTTGCGTGCTCGTACTTCTGAATGACCAGCTGGGCGATGCGGTCGCCGCGCTGCACGTGGAAGGACTTGGTCTTGTCAGTGTTGAGCAGGGTGACCATCAGTTCGCCGCGGTAGCCGGAATCAACGGTGCCGGGTGCGTTCACGATGGTGATACCGTTCTTGGTCGCCAGGCCGGAGCGCGGGTGCACCAGACCGACGTAGCCTTCGGGCAGGGCGATTGCCACGCCGGTGGGGACGAGGGCGCGTTCGCCCGGTTCCAGCTCGAAGTCGATGCGGGAGCGCAGGTCAGCGCCGGCGTCGCCGGGCTTTGCGTAGGCGGGTGCGGGCAGCTCGGGGTCGAGCAGCTTAATGTGGACGTTTACGGGGGTCATCATGGTCAATACTCTAACCGTTCGCGGGTGTCTGTGCCATCACCTCGCGCTGTGTTGAGGCTCTACTGCGGGGTGTTTTCGTTACGTGTTCGCGTTGAGCACGTGCCACAGCGTGCCATGGTGTGCCACAGCGCGTGCCGTGTTGGTGGCGAACGCGGCGCTGTTCTTGCGTGCGCTTTCACATGCTCAACGGCACATACTCAACGGGGCGGGTGCACTCGGCACTCGCCCCGTCATGAGGTGTATGTCGGGTGGGTGTTAGCCCTTCCCTAAAGTTTTAGCCCTCGCACTCGATGCAGTAGGACAGGCCGCCCTCTTCGCGTGCAATCTGCGAGCGGTGGCGCACCAGGAAGCAGGATGCGCAGGTGAACTCGTCGTCCTGAGCGGGCAGAACAACAACGTTCAGCTCCTCGTTGGAGAGGTCAGCACCGGGCAGCTCGAAGCTTTCTGCTGCGCTGTTCTCGTCTTCGTCCACCGCACCGGACTGCATCTCGGAACGGCGGGCGTTCAGCTCCTCGTAGGACTCTTCGTTCTGCTCTTCGTCCTGCTTGCGAGGTGCATCGTAATCAGTTGCCAAACTTTCACGCTCCGTTGGTTCTGTGGCTGTGTGTTGGACTAGGCCACGCTGGTTTATTGAGTGCTCTAGGTGCCGCCGGTGTGTAATTAACCCTGACGGCATGCCAGGTATTGTTCACCATTGGCACCCTATTTGTCTAATCCTGGGTAGGCTTTGGACTGTTTAGGCGTCACATTCTATCTTTTTCGGTGCAGAAAGTACATCTTTTTTTGGTGAAAATCCCGCCTCCGCTACTGATTTACCGCGCTTTCACGGTACCCTGGTAGGTAGTTTGCGTTCCGTGCAACACATTCACGAACGCGTCCGGTTCACCTATGGAGGTTCTCATGCTTGAACTGCGTCTGATTGGCGTTCACGATGACGGCGAAAATCTGGTGCTTGAGTCTGCTGACGGCACCCGCTTCTTGCTGCCGATTGACGCGAACCTGCGCACGAGCATCACCAAGGCTCGCCGTATTCAGCCTGCCCGCGGTCTGGGCGCTAAGGGCACCTACGGTCCGCGCGATATTCAGACCCGTTTCCGTCAGGGTGCCTCCGTTGAGGAAATCGCTGAAGAGTCCGGTTGGGAGCCGGAGCGCGTGCGCCGCTACGAGTGGCCGATTGTTGCTGAGCGTGCCCACATTATTCGTGCCGCTCAGAGCGTGAAGATTGGTCGCCGCAGCTCCGCTTCGGGTACCGCACAGATTCCCGTGACCCTGAGCGCCCGCATTGAGGAAGTCTCCGAGCGTTACGGTTTTGAGGACGCAACCCAGGACTGGACCACCCGCCAGCAGGAGAACGGCCAGTGGCGCGTTGAGGTTGATATTGCGCTGAAGGATTCGGTGCGTCAGAACCTGCCCGCGCAGGTCGTCTTCCCCGCACGTTGGGTGTACAACCCGGCGAACCAGGGCCTGTACGCGTCGAATGAGGCGGCGTACTTCCTGATGGGCAATAGCGAGGACGCTGTCGCCGCCGCCGCGAAGAAGGCTCCCGTGGAGGTTCCTCCCGCCCGCCTGCCGAAGGCACCCGAGCCCGCACCGGCACCCCTTACTTCCTCTGAGAGCGCTGATGAGCGTAAGCTCAAGGAGCTTCTGGAGCGTGCCCGTTCGGTGCGCCCGGCACAGGTTGAGGAGCCCGAGGTGTTCGTGCACCGCGAGCCTGCCCAGCCCGCTGAGCCTGTAGCACCGGCTGCGCCCGCTGCCCCGGCAGCACCCGAGCCCACCGCAGAAACCACCGTAGAAACCACCGACCCGCTGGCTGTGGATTCGGAAGCACCCGCTGAATCCGTTCCGGTCGAGTCCTTCACCCTGGCGGCACCCATCGAGGATGCACCGGCAGCTGAGGCTACTGAGGCGCCCGTTGCTGAGGCGCCCGCTACTGAGGCACAGCCTGAGTCCGCCTCCGCCGTGTCTGTATCTGAGGAGAAGCCCAAGCCTTCCTCCTCGAAGAAGCAGCGCGTGAGCGTTCCGGCATGGGATGACATCATCTTCGGTAGCCGCAAGTAAGCGAGCGCCCTCGCGCCGCCCGATAGGGGCATCTAGGCAGTAGCTTCTAGGCAGGGGCTTTAGGCCGGGCTTTAGGCAAGGGCATCTAGACATACGAAAACCGCTGGTTATTCACCCGAATAACCAGCGGTTTTCTGTATCTTCTCAACCTGATCTTCTCAGCCTGTGCCCTCTGATGTTTTAGAAGACTAGTACTTTAGAAAGTCTTGAGCATGCGCAAC
>ERZ773050.268-NODE-268-length-30465-cov-7.351628_pt1 | contig 30465 bp, 40 predicted proteins | sample MGYA00580632_ERZ773050 | MGnify/ENA primary metagenome ERZ773050 (study PRJEB29015, sample SAMEA2738123) | human oral metagenome | biome: human oral; feature: human-associated habitat; material: saliva | place: China | collected 2166 ... | reverse complement strand
AGGAGTAGGCGGCTCAGGAGTAGGCGGCTCAGGAGTAGGCGGCTCAGGAGTAGGCGGCTCAGGAGTAGGCGGCTCAGGAGTAGGCGGCTCAGGAGTAGGCTCCACACCTACCACAATCACCGGCAAAGAATGACGACGCCCACCAATAATCAGTACAGGCTTCCACAAACCAGCCGACAACCTGACAGGTTCAACCACGCCATCAACAACCGGCACCTCAACCACGCCGGGGACAAGCACAACTCCCCCACGCTGCTCAGCGCCACCCTGCCAGATATACCTGACAACACCACACACCGGGGTAGAATCAGCCGCCCGCCCAAACGGCAGCGCTACCGTTCCTAAATCAACTCTCACTTGATCACTTCCCACTCACCATCAGCGCCAGCGTGGACATCGACAGGTTCACCCAGGCCGTTATGCACAGACCAAGAACCGCTGCCGTCATGAGCCACGTACACCTCATCACGCGCCTTCAGCTTGCCGTCCAGCTCCGCCAGCTTGGCATCAATCACCATCAACGCCGCACCAGCGTCAACAGCCACCCGCGCCGGGGAATCCTCCCCCGCATATGGGATGCCAGCGTGCGGCGTCTTGCCACCCAAATCTGCCATTTACTGCACCTTTCCAGGCAGCGCCGCGTAGACCTGCCTATATGTCTTGCCATGGTTAATGTCACGGTTAGTGGCGTATGCTTTCGCCATGTCGCCGTATGTCTTACCAGCCACACCAGAGGTCACCGTCTTCACCTGCAGCTCAACGCTGTAAGCAGGGACCTTACCGGACCATGATTCGCGGTAGCCGGTGATAAGCGCTTCCACACCCCACCTACCAGCCTCCAGCGCAACCGTATCGCCAACCTGTTTACGCGGGTCCCAGAGCATATCAAGCCCATCAAGAGTGATACGCTCTACACCTAGCTCTTCTGTGAGAGCACCTATGATACGGCGGGCATCCTCATCATGGAGCCACCAACCGACATCCAACGTGAAAGGCGGTGCACCCGCAGGTGCTTTGCGGATCAGACGCGTCAACGTGTAATCCGTCCACGTGACCAAGGTACGGCAGCGGAGAATCGGGACAGGGCGTGCACGGTTGCCAAAGCGTAGCTCATCTGCTCCCAGCGATGGGGTGCACAGGTAGTACTTTTCAGGACCTCCGCTGGTCTTCTTCTGCACACGAAGCGTCAGCTTCGCAGTACGTTGCCCAAGCTTTTCCAGCCTGCCAGAGATATCCTCATGATTGGCTGCGTTACCTGTCCACCGGTACCCGGGCGGGTCCTCTTGGTTCTCAAAACTGATAGCCCACCATGACCCCCACCCGCCGTTGAAGTCCTTATAGTCGAAGATGCCCCTCTTGGACAGCACGACAGGGCGGAAATTCATATCTAGCCCGATCACGTCCACATTATCGGGCCACTGTGCGAATATCTCCAGGTCCTCATTTGCGGGAATTTCAGTGAGGTTGTCAGGTTCCCACGCGGTCAGCACCGCGTCCTTGCCGTTTCCCTGCACCGTCGGATTTTTACCTTTAACCGTGACGCTAGACCGCACACCATCGCGTGCGGTCTTCCAGGACCCACCAAAAACACGCTCCGAAACCTGGTCAGTGACAGCGACGGAACCGGCAGCCAGGCGATCACGTGCCGCCATATTCAAGCGCCCCTCCTCGTCCACCCAGACGGTAGACAGAGTAGCCTGGCACCACGACGAAACAATCGACTCACAAGTCACATTCTCGAAGCCACGCGTCGCAGGAACACGCACCTGCTCCAGCGCTGACGGCTGCAGGCGCGGTGTCGGGCGCGCCATCATCCCCACACGGCGGCCGCCATCCAGCCAATCACTCAAATAATCGACCTTAACGCCCAGCACCATGTTTGCGGTCACCGAGGCAACATCAGCCGATGTAGTGACCTTAGCTGATTCGACAAGTTCCGAATCGCTCTCCGCAGCAGATAGCCAGCGACGCACGCCACGCGCGTTCAACTTGACCGCCATGACGGGGCGTTCTCCTACCGCCGGCCAGGATGACATGGTGCCAGTCGCAGACGACCAGCCGCCAAACATATTAGTCGCCGCATCATAGGACACGATGAACCGGGCGCCGTCAGTGAACGTGACCTCTACCGATGCGTTCACCTTTTGATGGTAGAGGCGGGCGTAAATCATGACGTCCCTGCCGTCACGGCTGACACCCGCGTCAGCCTCAGTAGTCTGCTTGCTACGTCCCGAGAGCCCGTCAGGTGAGCCGTACTCCGCGCCGGGTGTAGTCATTTTGCCGACTGCCGCCGCGGCGCCGTACTGGTGGCTATTCTGAACCACCGTGTCCTCGGTCACCGGCGGGAGCACACCATAACCTGCCTGCTCAATCGCACGATAGGCCACCCACGCGGTGCGACCATAAGATTGCCGCTCAACCATCGGCGGGATACTGATAATCTCCTGCAGCCCGGCCTGCAGATTATCGCTAATCTGCGTAGTAACCGTATCCGACGTCAGAGAGTAGGTAGACGCGCCCAGGTAGCCCCAGAAACGCGGAAATTCGGTGCCGTTCACGACAGCGACGATACGCACATGGGCACCCTGTGCAGGGACCCACCGGGACTCCCCCACCGGGGCCAGAGGGTGCTCCACAACAGCAGTCTCAGGAGCCCAAACAATAGAACCAGTGCGAGAATAGACATTGTCGCCAGCAGCGACCAACGAAGATGGTAGACCGCCGGAGGTGTTGCCCTCCCACGACGCCGACAGGTGCGGACGCTCCACCCCGTCCACAAAAATACGGAGCGTCGCGTCAATCACCGGGCCAGGCTCATACTTGCCTTTGAGCATCAGCCGACCTCCTTAATCGTGAGCGACATCGTGCGCCACGTATCCTGCGTCCAGAACTCGTGCTCCGTGTACGTGGTCGTTGCCTCCTCGACGATTACCGAGTCAGCACCAGCCCCCATGTCCCAGCGAGGACAGGACTCCAGCCACACTACCTGCGGGAGACATAGCGTCTTATATCCCGACGCAGTGACCTTCAGTGCAACAGCTCCGGCAGGGAACACGGGGATAGTCACCTGCAACCGGTGCATCACCTGGCGGCGCGCCCGCTCAACACGCGCGTTGCCGACAGGTCGCCCTGCAGCGTTCACCGGCTGCAACGTCAGCACCGTATCCCCTGCAGCATCCACAGACACAGTCACAGGAGACCCAGCAGGCACAGGCACCGACTGGGCGATAACAACCTCACCACCACCCACACACGATGCCGCAGCAGGGCCACCCACACCATCCACATAACCGCCATTAGCGATACCAGCCAGCATCGACTCAGCAGGAGTGAGCACGTTCGTCACCGCCGCCTCGTCAGAGATGAACCGCCACGGGCCGGAGCCGAACGCCCCGGCTACCAGCTGCGACAAGCCAGTAATCTCTCGGTTCGTGCCGGATACATCGAGCGACCATTCACGCCGCCGCGCCCACACCGGGGTTGTGACAAACGCCCAGCGGCGCGACGACGCAGACTGCACCTCATACCGAGTCGGGTTAGTGACCTTAACCGGAGTGGGCCACAGGATCTTGTGCATACGCCCCAGCTCACCGATATATCCAGCCATTAGTAGACCCTTTCAGCTCGTCGGGACATCTGCAGGAAGGCACGCTCATCCACAGCGCCCAGGCGGGACAGGACATCTACCAGCTGGGCTAGCACCTCAGCGTTCTGTGCGGCGGTAGCGCCTTCGACCGGCTGAGCGGTAGATGCAATACCTGCCGGTTCGGGGGTCGTAGGGACGCTCAGCCCAGCGACGCCAGCTGCTGAGAAGTCCGCGCCACCGAGGGCATAGCCGGCGGCTTCTGCTACCTGGTTACGACCAGCGCGGATAGACCCCGCAAAATCACCAATCAAAGCGCGGCCACTATAGGTGGTGTACCCGCGCCCCGAGAACGGACCAATCTTAGCCGGAGAGTGCGGGAAGAAATCGCCGAGGGCCTTCATGATGCCGCCGACCGCATCCTTTGCCCCACCAATCATGCTTTTAATGCCGTCGATGAAGCCGCCGATGAGCGCCTTACCTGAGTCCGTGAGCAAGCTGCCTAGATTGCCCAGGCCCTCCTTAATTTTGCCGGGCATGTCCTTCACAAATTCAACCGCCGACCCGACACCATCACTAATGGTCTTAGTGATGCCATTCCACGCGCCGACCACGAAATCACCGATGCCGCCCCAGAGGTTGTTCCAGATGTCCACCAGCATTTTCGCGAGGTTCTCGAAAATATGCATAACAACATCGAACGCGCCCGTGATGGTGTTCACGATGAAATCGAGAATACCCTTCAGCACGTCGAGGATGCCGTTCCAGGCGCCTTCCCAGTCACCGCGCAAGGCGGAGAGGAACACGTTGAGAATTCCTGTGATGATATTCACAGCATCCGCGATGACCTTGCCAATGAATCCGAAAATGTCCGAGATGGTCTTGCCGATGAATTCAAAAGCCGGCGAGAAGGTTTGGATGAGGAAGGCAACAATCGGTGCGAGGAAAGACACAATCTGCGCGGCAATCTCCACAATGGTCGTGACCATCGGCACCAGCGCGCCGACCACGGTGGTCACCATCCCGATAAATGCCTGCCCAATCTGGACAAGCACGGGGATGACCGCGGCGATAATCGGCTGGACCATCGTGACGAGGCCCTGGAAAATCTGGGCCAGCGAATTGCGGAACGGCTCACTAGATGCGAGCGCGGTCACGAAGGCGGCCACGAGCAGGCCGATGCCTGCGACCAGGCCCACGATAGGCGCCAGGATGCCGGTGAGGGACACTCCCAGGATTCCCGCGGTGGCCGACACGGTGCCAAACCAGGTGACCAGAGTGGTGATGACGGGGATAATTGCCCCGACCACGGAGGCAATTGTGCCGATGATTGACACGACGGTGCCGATGACCGGTGCCAGCGGAGCCAAAGCACCCACCACGGCAAGAATCGTGGCTGCTAACTGCGGGTTATTGCGCATGAACTCAGCCAACGCCTTCACCACGTCAGCCACAACCGGCAGGATGACCTTCAGCGCCTCAGACAAGCCCTTAGCCAGCACCTCAACCACCGGAGCCAGCGACGACTTAAAATCTGCGAACGCCGGAGCGAGACCCTGCACAATCTGAGTCACCAGAGGCGCCAGGACAGGCAGAATCTCACCAATAGCACCCAGCAGCGCACCAACGGCAGGTGCCGCAGCCGAAAACGCCGGAGCAAGCTCGATAGCGGCCTTTACCAACCCATCGAACATCTTGTTCACGCCGTCCGCAATGGCGGGGTTGCGCAGAGCCTGGGCAATACCGTCAAACAGAATACTGACGACCGCGCCCGCCTTCTCCATCGACCGGCTAATCGTCGGAGCCAGCTGCTCAAACGCACCAGCCAGCGAGGACAAGCCAGGGGCGAGGTTCTTCACGCCAGCAAAGGCACCCTCAAATACGGTGGTGAGCGCGCCCTGCATCAGAGGACCATTTACCGCCTTGTTGATTGCGTCAAAAGCCGCAGCCAACCCCTGCAGACCGCCACCGCCGGCGGCCTCAGCCGCCTTAGCAACACCATTAATAACGCCTGCAACGTCAATGAGGATTCCGCCGAAGAGCTTCGCGTTCGTGATGCCGCGGTCAATAATCTCGTTGATACGGCCAGTCTCCTGAGCCTGAGTCACCCAGCTCAAGAAGGCGTTAGATACCTCGGTGAACACCGCCGCCATGCGTGGCAAATATGAGCCACCCACCGCACCGAGACGGAACATTGCCTCCGCAAATGCGCCCGCGCCCTGAGACGCAATAGCGATTGACTCGCGCAGCGGCTCGAACAGCGCGGACATACCGCCGACGGCGGTAATGCCCTCAGACATGCCGGAGAAAAATGCGCTCCAAAAACTGCCACTGAGAGTTCCTAGTCGCTTGTACTCGGCGAAAAACGGGACAATGCCGGTGCTGTAGAGGTCAGCCAGACCTGATTTTGCGACGCTCCAAAACGCCTCATTATGCGTAAAGCGCGCATCCACGAACATGTCGCGGAACTTACCGAAGCCGCCTGAAAGCTGGTCTAGGTAGATTAGGATATTCTGCAGACCGTCAGCACTCGACGCCAAACCCACCAGGAAGCCGCTCATAATGCCCGGTAGAGCGAGACCAGCGCCAGAGATCTGAGCCATCGACACCGCCACCATAGCCGCATTGCCAGCCATAGCGCTCATAGCCGCGCTCATTGCCGCGATCTTTGTCGCCGCTGCGCCAGCAGAAACCGCGATCTTGTCGAAATTTGACGCGACTTCCTTAGCGTGCCCAAACCCGACCGAGGCGACATTACCGCCAGCCAGCGACGCCAACCCAGCCTTAGCCGCGTCCAGGCCCTGCAGCAGCACACGCACCTCAGCGGTACGCGGGCGAGTCAGCACCCCCAGCGCGGCAGACGCCTTACGAGTCTGCGCGTCCACCGCCACATGGGTCTTAAAATCCTTAGCGATACCCGCCAGGCGAGCCTTCGTCTGAACAAGAGAAGCCTGATCGACACGCGCCTCAACATCAACAGCAGCCCGCAACTGCCCCTTCAACGCCGCCAAGTCCTTCTTCAGATCAGCCTTGAACTTCGACGTATCCGGGAAAACACGGATAGACATCTTGCCAATCGATGCCATCGACTAAACCCCCTAACGGTATTTCGCTGGAACCATCCGAGACAGGTCCATCTTTTCCACTGGCTGACGCATATCAACCCCGGCTCGTTCTTTCTTCTGCTTGACAGGCTGCGGAGGGTTCACGCGCTGTGAAGCCGTCAACCGCTTGCCCTTCACCTGCGTATTCACACCATTGACCACACCAGCCAGCAAGTAAGCTTCATTACCCCACCCGAACAGGTCAGAGTTCCCAAGCTCCAAAGCACGGAACAGAGAGCGCTCCTCGTACTGCACCCGACCCAGCAGTGCTTTGACCGGGCGCAAATCCTCAACCCAAACCATCTCAAACGGGTTCACCCCGAACAGGGCGAGGAAATCACCAACTAGCTCTTGGTGCTCTGAGAAGAACTGGTCGAGCGCATGCCTTTTCCCAGCTCCTCCACAAAGGCAGACACAGTCTGAATCGCAGGCAACAGATTCGCCGCGTTATAAAACTCTTTGCGGAACGTCTCCACGTCAAAGATGAACGTGTCATTCACGACTGCCTTCACCAGCAGCTTCATGTCCTGGTTAGTGAAGTCATCAACACCAATATCAAGCCCCTGCAGCGCTTCCACCGCTTCCATGGCATCAATCGGGTCAATCTCATTGAGCGGGCGGAAATACTTAGCACCAGGCAGTTTCTTAAAAGGAACCTTCGGCGCCTTACGGTCAGCGGGCATCTTCTTACGAGCAGTAGTCATAAAGGGTTCTCCTATAGGGGGGGTAGAAGTGTAGCCGCCCCTCCCCTACCAAAAAGGGGCGAGGCGGCTACAACAACCAAATATTCAGTTACTAAGCGGCCACACCAGCGGCACGAACAGCAGGCGCCGCAGCAGACTGACGCTTCACCGGGTAGAACGTCTTATGCCAACGATCCTCGCTGTTCGGCTTCACCGTAACCTTCACCGGCACTTCGGTGTACTTCTCACGATCAAGACCGAGCAGGCCAGCCTTCAGCGTAGCAACGTAGTAGCCGATACCAGTCAGAGTGCTGCCATCTTCAACAACGATAAGCAGAGCGTGGGTCTTGCCTCGGGTACGGCTAGTAGTAACGTAACCGTCCTCTTCCTCGATGCCGCCTTCCTTCACAACAGACCAGAAGGTCTTCGACGGAGAAACACTCTTAATGGTGCCGGTAATTGAGCCACCAGTGCGGGTATCCTTACGGTCCCAAGTGTCCTTGTTCGAGTCCTTGTCGTCGTCCTCTTCGAACTCCGGCAGAGTTTCTGCCGAGGTATCGCCAAACCACTTCCAGGAGCCCCAATCCTCGCCAGTGAACTCAAAGGTGTTCAGCTTAGGGAACGGGGTGCCGACAGGGGCGTAATAAATATGGCCAATGTTCGCAATGGTAGTCGCGTCGAGCGATTCATCAAGCTTAGACATCAGCCCTCCTTCCATATACAGGTCTATAAACAACAGAAGCCGGGGCTAACCGGCATTAGGAGATTGGCGGAAAACCACCTGAATCGCCGCAGTGTACTGAAACAGGCGGGACGCCTCGTACTTGTGCTGAACCAGGTGCGGCTGCTGCACCTCCGTACAGCGGCTCACCCAACCCAACTCAGTCACCTCATGCACACCATCGAACAGGCGGCTAAACGCGTCAGCACACAACTGCTGCGCGTCCACTCGACGATCAGCCAACGCGTTCAACGTCACCGTAGCCACCGCCGAAATCGCAGGATTATCCAGGTTTTCGCTAAAGTGGGTCGGTGCGGACTGCTCCACGATCAACGCGGGCAGCCGCCGCAGCAGGTCAGTCGGAGCCTGAAAGAACAGCGCCCCGCCAATCCCCTGCAGATGGTGCTCAATGAGTCCAAATGTGTCAATGGTCTTCATTAGAGTGCCCTCGCGTTCTGTAGAGCGCGGGTGAACACGAACTTGCCGGGTTCCCACCCGCCGTCCTTCGTCACGTGCCCCCACTCGATAATGTGCGCCTGTGGGTCCGTGTTGAAGATGAGATAGTCCATCACGCCACGCTTGGTCGGCTCCCTCACGAAGCCGAACGACTCACGGTACGCGCCAGTGACGCGCCCTTCTGGGGTTGCGTACACGCGGGCAACCTCCGCATCCACCAACGCTTTACCCTTCCGGGCAAGCGCCGCGAACCTCGGATCACGGGACGCATGCCGCGCCACAATCAGCTCAATATCACCCTTTGCTTGGAATGACACTCTACTTCACCTCCGTAGATGTGTCCACCATCAGCACCTTGTAGTGTGAGGTCGTCCCAGACATTGAAGAGAGGACCGCTTCGCCTCTCTGCTCGAACACGCGCCCATTCCACTCGATACGTGAGTACGGTCCACCAGGCCACGGGGCCTGCCCATGCTCCTGATGGAAGTACTTCACGCGGTAGACAGTTTGGACGCCTTCAACAAGGCCGGCGCTCTCTTTCGAAGAGACCGGCTGCACGTTGCACTGCACGGTGACAGGGGCGGCAGGCTCTTCCGGACCATACGGGCCAACCGCGGGCTGTACAGGGGTTACCGTGACCGTGTGCACGCCTTTACGAAGCCTGCTCACGGCAAACCACCGCCGGTGATGTACCGCTTCTCAGAGAACGAGTCCTGGGCAGGCCAACCGTACTGGAATTGGCGGTCAGGAGGCAGGGAGATGTTAGGACCCCAGCTCCGGTACCGTGCCGCAGCGTAACCATCTGTCGCAGGCGCGACAGTCCGGTACCTGCCGGTGCCCGTCGCCTGTGCGAGGTTCTTCCAGTCCTTCTCCAGAATGTCCAACAAGCCACTCGCGACCATGTAATTCAATTGGTACGAGTAGCCATCTTCCGTCTCACTGCGGTAGATTCCGCCGTCGTCCGCGCGAAGCACGCGGGCGACCGCCTCAGCCTCAATATTCCTGACCAGATCAAACACAACCTCATCAAGAACCAGCTCATCCAGGCTCTTATAGCGGACACGGATGAGGTTCTCCGCCTTGGAGAGCAGGGAGGCAATGTATGATTCTTCGTCACCGCGGAACTCCCTGCGGAGCGCAGCCTTCACGTCATCAGCAGTCGCAATCGTCAATGAATCACTCACCATGTACGCCTCCCCTCTCTACCAGCACCCCGATTACTTCGGGTCAGCAACCTTGTCTTCGTAGGCAACGAACGCGGACTTGTCAGTGATGACCCAGCCGAACTGAGCCTCAACCAGCATTGCCTCCATGTTGTTCTGCCACAGGTTAACCTGGGTGCCGCCGTCGTTGATGGTCGCCTGGTCGGTGCGGCGGATAGAAATCTTCTCTGCGAAGCCGTACTTGAGTGCGGACCAGTCGCCACCGAAGGCGCGAACCTTGGTGTCTGCGGATGCGCCAACCTTACCGGAGACAGCGCGACCATAGGCGACAGGCAGACCCAGCAGGTTACCCAGGTTGTCCTTCAGGTTCACGCTATCGCTGTAGATGGGACGGCCGATGGTGTCGGTTGCACCGTAGATGCGGGACTTGAACGACTTATCTGCTGCGAAACCGTCCAGATCAAAGTCAAAGTTCTCGTTCAGGTTCACCAGATCCGCACCAGCCAGAAGCTCCGCAGTCAGACCGCCCTTATCCTTAGCGGTTGCACCCAGTTCAATACGGTTGGTGGTCTGGTTGATGTACTCAACACCGGCGATAGTCTGGCCGTTGATTGCGTTCTTGCCGTGCAGGATGGCGAGGTCGAACGCGCGGGTGATAGCCGCGGCAGCTTCCTTCTCCAGAAGCTTCAGGTAGCCGGCCGCATCAGCCTGACGCGCCTCCATCGACCAGTACATCAACGCGGCGACTTTGATGGGCTTGATGGTCTTTGCGGTCACGCCCATGCTGGTCACGGGCTTCGCCTGACCCTCACCGACCACACCAGCCTGCGGCTGGGAGGTCTGAACGGCGATAGTGGTGCCGGTAATCGGAATGGGGGTAGTGCCGGCAAGCTTCTGAACGACGGAGCCTTCAGAGACTCGACCGATGATGTTGCGGGCGAACGACTGCGGCAGGACACCGCCAGTCTTAAAGGTTTCCAGAGTCGCGGTTGCGCTCATTTGGTTCTCCAATCAAGTTTTGGGTACAGAAAAAGCCCTCACCGCCTCGGTAAGGGCTCAAATATTAGGGGCGTTTTAGCCGAAGATAATCTCCGCAGCCTCTTCATAGGCATCACGTGCCGGTGCCGCGTGCTGTGCGGGGTTCGGCGCCATGCCTCGGCTCTTCGGTGCCGCCGCGAGGACCGCCTCGGTCTTCTCATTCGCGGCATCACTGATGAGCTTCTGCAGAGTCGCGAGGTTCGCCTCGATTTCCTCGCTAGTCGCACCCGGCACAAAGGGCGCGAAGTCCTGGGACAGACCGACGGCGGCGAGCGCCTTGACGCGCGCCAGCTCAGCCTGCAGGGACGCAATCTGAACGGCCGAATCATCCTGCGCCGCAGAAGAGGTTTCGGCCTCAGTGGGCTCAGCTTCGGGTTCCGGTGCAGGCTCTTCAGCAGCAGGCGCAGAAGCCTCTGCCTGCTTAGCCTTCACGGTGGCCAGCTCAGCCTTCAGATTCTGAACTAGCTTCCACGCACGCTCAGGGTCGAAGGTCTCACCGTCACGCTCCCACGGGGGCGTAGTTTCAGTGGTCTCTTCAACCTTTGCCTCAGTGACAGGTGCTTCGCTCATCTTTGTTCCTTTCAGGTGTAGCAAAAGGCACCCTGCCACTTAGCAGGATGCCTTTCACAAAAGTTATGGGGAGTTAACCGGTGGTGCCCCCGAGGTCTTCTAGACCGAAGCATAAAGCCGCGGCCGCCCAAGCGTTATTGCCGCACCAATAGGTGAGACTCAGGGTTTCAGAGGGGTCGCTTAACTCCCTACATTCATTGTACCAGATAGATATTAGCAATATCAATCAAACATAATGTGGTCTAGGTATTGCCCGTTTCCGTGCAAAACGTAAAGATTCTTAATCCGATTTTGCGGGTTGCGGAGATTATACGATTGCATCTGCTGCTTAAGCGTCGCTCCCATCCGATGCTTTCCAAGGTCAACAACAAAGTTCTCTTTCACAACGCCTTGCTCACGAGCTTTCGATACGGCTTGAGAGATTCGAACCTTAATCGTTGAATACTTGTTCTTTGAGGATTTCAGCTCACTAATCAGCTCACCATTATTCAGCCACACAAAATCGTTACTAGGTTTTCGGCCAGCCCCAGGAATCAGTTCCGGCCGCTCAATCCACCGAGCCTTATTACCCAACGCCTCAAACCTCAGCAAGAACAACAGCTCATGACCATACAGCTTCTCACCGTCAGGAATCTCAGAAGCAAGCGCCCCGTAATACTTCGGGTCCACCTGCTCATCTTTACCATCAAGCCGCTCAGCCTCCTGCCAAGCCTCAGCCTCACGCGATAGCACTGTCGAGATCTTGACTGGCTCATACCCCTCTGGGTCTGCCTCATACTTACGGTCTTCCTTCTCGACCGTCTCCCGATAGAACTTAGCCAGCCTCTGCTGCTCAGCCCGCCCAGACCAGTTATCAGGATCAAAAACGGGCACCACAATGCAGTCGCAATGCTCATGGAACGCTCTCGGGTTCTTCTTCCGCAGCTCCGTCCGCGCCTTCCTAGAAAGGAAACCGCCCTCACGGGACTTCTCCCCCACCGGCGCGGCAACATACTTCGCCGCATCCGCAGAAGAATAAACCGGGCCACGCGAAGCAAGCATGATGCAGAAACCACACGAATACTTACCCTGCAAAACACGAGCCCACCCCACCGGGCGAACCTTTCCGCCGCCCGCCGAGGCGTCATCATCCGACCCGTCACCGGCAGTGAGCGGGGAGGTGGCACGTTCCAGCTCGTCCTGCTCCTCCCGAGTGGCATAATTGCCGAACTCGGGGTCGAGAACCGCACGCATCATCTGACGGTGCCCCGCCATCACCACGTGCCGGCGAGCCGCCGCCGCCAACTGCTCCGCAGAAGCCCCCACGTTCTCGCGAAGGAGTTTCCTGAGCGCGGACGCATGGTACGGCTCCACCGGCGGGTGATACGCCTCCACACCATGCTCCGCCGCTGATGCATCCAGAAAAGCGTTCGCCGCCTGCGCCGCCAACCGGCGATGCTTCACGACCAGCGACCGCATCCCAGGCTCCGCAGCCTTCACCGCCGCCGGGTCAGACAAATCAATCAACCCCAGCGCCGCAAGGAAAGCCTCCACAAACGCGTCAGCCACAGCGGCGAGCGCCTGAGCATACGCCGCTGCAAGATCATCAAGCATGCGGCGCCTCCTTTAGTAGACGGGGTCTCCCACCGACACCGCCAAACGACGGTCCAACGCACGGTCACGCTTCAACTGCTCCGGCGACAGGCCCATAAACTCGCGCACGGTCTCAGACGAGACAACGCCCTGCGCCTGAGCCTGCAACATCAAAGCGTTGCGGGAGCTCAGCGAGATAACCGCGGGGTCACGCCAGCGCGCTTCAAGGGTTTCAAGCCCCTCGGTATCCACGCCGGCAACTGCCAGGACGCACCGCGCCAAATCCTCAACTGCGTCACCAAAAATCGACTGCTTCAGCTCGGCTTTCGTAATCAGGCGGTCCTTAGCGCTTCGCATCGCCTCCGCAGATGCAGGATTCGACTCCGTCGAAACACCCAGCATGAACGGCGGGAGGCCCGTCTGCGACGCGACCTGCAGGGCGTAGGTCTTGAACGTATTCAGTAGCTGAGTGAGGTCTGCGCCCGGCACTGAGCCGGTCTGCGCACCGCTCGGACCAACCAAGAAGCGCCCAAAATAGGCTTCCAATCGGCTCTGCCTCTGGTTACCGTCCTCATCAAGGAACATTTCCTCAACGCCATCGCCGAAGAGGTACCTGACCGGCATGGACAGGAGCTCCTGAGCCACCTGCAGGTTCGTCAGAGTACGCGCCGCCGCATCACACAGCTTATGGATCTCTTCAATCTCGCTCCGCCCCTCTTCACCGAGGCGAATCTGGTTCACAAACGGAATGACGGGGATTCCGTCGAAGCCGTGCTCATCAATATGGGTAAGCACCTCAAAACCATCACGCAGGGCGAAGAAACGGGTCACGCCGGGCTCATACACCGCCCGGTACGTGTCCAAACCATCGCGATAAGTCTGGGTAGCCTGGACCAGGCGGCCTGTAGCGTCCCTCCGCAGCTCAAACTCATCACCCTTATGCACGGAAATGTGCGGGATAGACGGGTCAGAGCCGCCACCAACGACCATGAACGCCGCACCAGAGACAAGCGCTTCCGTCAGCGCCAGCGTCAGCTTCGTGCGGAAATTGTTCGCTTGCAAGATGCGATTCAACTGTTCGGGTGCCTCATCCTGACCGCCGTGACGGGAAATGGAGAACCCATCGAGCACCAGAGATTCAACGAGCACGTCCACAGCCAGCTTCGGCCAGCCAACCTGCATTTCAAGCACGCGAACGTCAGGAGGCAGAGACACGCCAATCGCGTCCAGGCGGTGCTCACCGTTGTAGTAGCTCTCCCATTTCGCCGGGTTCTTTACAATACGGCCCATCCGGCACCGCCTCCCTTCTTGTCCTTCTCAGTCAGTCCATGGAACGCCAAAGTGCACGCCACCAGAGGAGAAATATCTTCAGCTCGATCATCACGACTCCAATACCAGAGCTCACTGCTGCCCTTAGAACGTCGGCAAGCTTGAACAGCCGCATCCAGCTCCTCCTGACCGGTATGCCGAACCGAGCCACGCCCCAGTGCCTCATAAAAAGCGCCGCACGCCTGCATATAGGTGCGGTGGTCAAGGCCCGTAGTCATCCGCTTCAGCTTTGGAGACTTCGCAATCACCTCAGTCGACTGCGAAGCACCTGTATAAACCATCGCTGCAGGCTTCCACTTACGCTTCAGCTCTTCCAAGCGTGCCGGAACCCAATCCGTACCAACACGCCTATCAACAACCTCAATATGGACGTTCCCGTCAGCCCGGCGAGACGCTGCGGCAATCGTTGCCACGTCACGCAGAGGCGTGACATCCACACCGAACGCGACCTCAACGCCGGAACGGGACTCTGAATCAAGGCACTGCGCCCAAAAATCGGCAGGGATAGCAGAAGAAGAGCCAACCTTCGACCAGATGCCGAGGCGCTCACGCTTAAAATGCTCATCACTCATCGCGCGGCGCTCCGAATCCACATACTCAGCCGAAATGCGCCGACCAAGCGCCGGATTTGCCAGCGCCCAGTTCGCCGGGTCTGCCGGGTCAACATCCTCAACCGTTGACCATTCGTAAAACGCCAGCTTCGTCTCCTCAGCAGGCGAGAGCGCCCTATCACGGATGCTTTTCAGCACCTCAGAGTCAGGCATACCAGCAGACGAGGCGTACCAAATCTGCGGGGACTCATTCAAACTCTTTGATGCCAGCGTCGGCAGCATCGAAGCCTGCACAGAACGCGGCAAATCGTAAGCCTCATCGAAAACAACCAGGTCTGCCGTGAAGCCACGCGCCGAACCGCGGCTACGCGCCTTAAACAGGACGCGGTTACCGCTCGCAGTCGTCAAAGACATGCCGCTGTTGCCAGTTTTGATGCCTGACATCTTCCCTTGAGGGTCGCCCGCGTACCCAGCCATGTACTCGACCAGCTCGGACCCGCGAATCAGCGACTCCAAACGCTGCTGATGCTCAACAGCCGTACCGAACAAGTGCGCCGAATGAAGAATCAGCCGCTCACCGAACAAAAACATGCCAGCAAGCTCACGCGCCTCAAGAATCGAGCCTTTGCCATTCTGTCGAGGCACGATAAGACCGACCTCGAACGCCTTCCAGCGCCCATCAACACGCTCACCGAGCGCACCACGGAGCACATGCTGCTGCCAAGGGTCCAAATGCAGGCCCGCAACAGCCGCCAGATCCACCGCATCATCACCAGCAGAGGTGAAATACAGCGGCGTAACGTCAATGCGAGGAGTCTGAGACCCCATCAGCTGAGCCGTCTCACCCACAGAGCCTCACCTCCACCCTAAACAGCCTGCGCCTCTTCGATGCGGCGCTTCCTACGAGCGGCCAGCTCATCCAGCGAGCTCACCTTCGGATTCGCCGTCTCCGTCAGCCGCTCAATATCTGCCGCAGCCTCACGCTCAGCGTTCAGCAGCGCAGCCACATCACGAGGCCCAGCAACAATCAGAGCCGCACGAGCCTTGTATAGTCGCCACCGCGCGGACTCCAACGGGTCCTCATGCGTCGGCACAGGAATCTCACGGGTCGCGCCGTAGGCAACCACCTGCTCAACGACCACAGAGCCAGACTGTCCAACGGCTCGGACAACAGGAGCCTGGCCCCTATCCCCCGCCGCATGTTCTAGCGGCCGCTCCGCAGCCTTACGATCACGCGCCGCCTTCGACGCGGCACGCTCCGCCGCCCGGCATTCCGGGCAAGGAGCCTCACCCCGGCGACGGTGACGCTTCGCCGCCGCCGTAGTCCCACACGGGGCAAGCTTGCGGCTCTTTTTCTCAGCCACAAATCCCCCTCTCTCATGGGAATTTTTGGGTTATGAGCCCCGTGGGGGGATGTCACTATGACCGAAGGGGGAAACTTGACCCCATAGGGGGTAACCCCCGGGGTACGTTTCCCAATCCGTCATCATCTGAAAACCAATTCCGTTTCGTTGTCGTCGAATAAAAAAGTTTGAATCACTCACCATGCTTGCGTGGTCTTTGGCGCTCGCACTTGGTGTGCGAGTCGTTTACGTCCGCGCCGGCTGTTGCATCGTCGGTGTGCTGGCGCGAGGTCGCCGAGCATGTTGCCACCGTTGGCTATGGCGTCAAGGTGGTCGGCAGTGAAAGCCAGCGGGTGAGTGTAGGGCAGGCTCATGTCGATTGGTTTGCCGCAGAGGTGGCAGGGCCAGCCGTTGTCGTTGGTGGCTTTGCGCAGTTCGGCTGCGCGTTTGCGGTATGTGCGGTCACTGTACTTGGTCGCAGTCGTCACAGTCGCACCTGCTTCCGATGATGGCGCGAACTTGCGCCTTGGAGATGATGAGATCAAAGCGGCAACTGAAGTCGAAGAGGGGTTGACCCCAGCTGATGTTGACGTCCCATTCTGCGGGGAATCGCTCTTGGAGTGTCTTGAAGATTTGTTCTGCTTCTTCGGCGGTGAAGCCTCTGCGGCACATGGCGCCACCTTCTTAGATGGTGAGGGTGAGTGTGGTGAGCAGTGTGGCGAGTAGGAGTGCTCCTGCGATGATGCCTGCCATGGTTCGGGTTGCCCCGTTGGTGATGGCGATGTCTACTGCGTGGGTGGTTAGGTTGCTGCCGATGATGGCGGTGATGATTGCGACGGGGATCATTTGTTTTTGCTTTCTGGTACGGGTGGAGCCCCTGTCCGTGGTGGGCAGGGGCTCCGACTGAAGTGACTACACGCTGTTGCTAACCATCGAGTGTGTTGTCTGTGATCCGCCGCGTCATGGGTGCCCTGTTTGTTTTTGGGCACCATGAAGCTGAGTCACAGTGTACACAAGTTTTTAGGGGTTTGCAATGAGTGCGGTGCGGATGGTGTCGATGCCGTGCCAGGTGGTTTTGCAGGCGGCGCAGATGGCGGTTTCGGCGCGTAGGTGGAAGTGGATTGCTTCGTCTACTCGTTGGGCTCCTTCGTTGGTTTCGGTGATGACCCATTCGGCTGCGCAGTTGGGACAGGGGACGCGGAGCGGGACGATGATTTCGTCGAGTGCTTTGATTGCTTCGCGCCAGCCGGTGAGTTTGGTGGTGGCGTAGTCGGTATCGACGTGGTGCGCCCAGTTGGTGAGTTTGTCTGCGAGGGGTGCGCTCTTGGGTGCCTGCTGGGTGGCGGGTAGGTCGTACCTGATTTGGTGTTCGATGGCGGCTTTGATGAGGAGGGCGTGGTCGTTGCAGGGACTGGTTGATTTGAATCCGCCGCCGCCAGGTCCGCTGTTGGGGCGTTCGGTGATGGCGTGTTCGAGCTGCTGCAGGAGTGGGAGGGCGCGGGTGTAGATGGTGGTTCCGTGCCAGGTGTGGGTGGCGAGGTGGTCGTTGGTGAATTCGTGGAGGAGTGAGTCCAGGGAGAGCATGGTGGCGTTTTCCTTAGTGTTGTGGGTGGTTTGGTGGTTCGGGCTGGTGGTGTAGGGGTGTGATGACGATGAGCAGGCCGGGGTTTGCTTTGTCGAAGCCTCCGTGGTGTAGGTGGGGTCCGTCGAGGTGTTCGTGGTTGTCGTCGGGTAGGAGCCCGGCGGTGACGTAGGTGTCGATGAGGGCTTTGGCTGTTGGGTAGAGGTTGGCGGGGTCGTAGCGGCCTCGCCTGTTTTTGTAGATCCAGATGTCGATTTGGGCGTGGGTGAGGGTGGGGATTTGGTGGCTGGGGTGCTCTTGTTTCCATTGGTGGATGTCGTGGTTGGCTGCGTGTTTCCATTGGTCGGCGTTGGCGCGGTAGGTTCGCCAGTGGGTGCCGTTGGAGCGGTTGATGGAGAGGAGGGTCTTTCCGTCGAGGGGTATCCAGCGGAGGTAGCGGCTTCGAATAGGCGGCGCGGTTTTGAGTTTGAGTTCGACGTCGGGGATTTCAGAAGGGTGGGTTGTCATTGGTGGTGGTGTCCTTTCGGTGTTGGTTGAGCATTGGGGTGTAGCCGGGGGCGGTGTAGTGGCAGATGTGGTGGGGGGCTACGGTGATCCCGGCCGCTGGTGGTGCGTACAGTTCGTGGAGGTGTAGTGCGGTGTCGGTGGTTTCGACCTGGTAGGCGCGTCGTCCTTGGGCGAGGGTGGCGCGGACGGTTGCGGGGGTGGTGGTGGTTGTGGGGTCTGCTTGGGTGGGCATTGCGGTGGTGGGTCCGGTGAGTCCGGTGAGGATGAGTGCCCCGCAGCGGGTGCAGGTGTTGATGTGTGCTTGGCGTGCTTGGCGGGGGTTGGGTTGGGTGTTTTGTTCGTGTCGGATCCATTCGGGGGTGCCTGGTGGTGGTGTTGGGAGTTGGTCGAGGAGGTCGGGCTGTTTTTTGGCAGGTTTTCGGGGCATGGCGGGTCTTTCGGGGTGCTGGAAAAGTTGTGTCACCCGGCGTTTCGCCTTGTCAGTCGGTTTTGGGTGACACAGGTGACACAAGGTTCTATATGCATGGCTGTAACGGGCGTGTGTGCGCGTGCATGTGTTTGTTATCTACTTGTAAAAGTTGTGTCACTTGTGTCACCCATTTCTACTCTGACTAGGTAAAACCCGGGTGACACAAGGGTTAAAAGTTGTGTCACCTTGTGTCACCTTGTGTCACCCAAGTGCTTACCAAATGTCAGAATCTTTGAGCTGCAAACCACCAAACACACGCCCGCCGCCGTGTGTCGCACGCGGTGCGTCTCGGCCGACCAGCACCCCGTGCACCTTCAACTGGGAGGCGAGCGCCCGGCCCTTGACCGGCTCCAGTCCTTCTTCGGCGCACCAGATGTGGTATGCCTGGCGTAGGTCGGTGACTGCCACGGTGTAGTGTTTGTTGCCGGGGTAGAGGTCGCATTTGGCGGCGAGGAACTGCCCGACCGTGTCCTGGCTGGACTTGTAGGCTTCGGTGGCGGCGCGGACTGCCTCGGGCGGCTGCAACCCGTCGCCGAAGTAGGCGACCGCACCTTGGATGATCCATGCGAGCACTGCCGCCGCGTCGGCACGCAGCTTCTCCGGTAGGAGCTCGTCGCGTTCTTCAGCAGGGACGGTGTGGACGAACGGGACGAGGTTCATGCGCCTCCACACGGACTCGCCGCCGTCTTCGACTGCGGGTTGGTGGTTGCCCATGAGGTGTAGGTGGTGGGTGGGGGTGAATTCGAAGAAGTCTTTGTTCATGAAGCGGGCGGTGATGCGGTCGCCGCCGGTGAGCATCTTCAGCTTTGCCTCATCCAAAGTGTCGGTGGCGTTGGTTTCGGAGCCGACGACGAAGCGTTTGCCGTTGAGGCGCGCGAGCTCGGTTGCGTGTTCCTGGAAGGGCTTCTTCATCAAGAACCCCGCAGGCAGAGTGGCGGCGTAGTCACCGAGTGCGCCGGTGAGCGCGTCATAGTAGACGGACTTGCCGTTGCCGCCGGTGCCGTAGGCGAAGGCGAAGACGTGCTCACGCTGCAGGCCGGTCGCACTGTAGCCGGCGAGGCGCTGCATGTACCCGGTGAGCGCGGTGTCGTGGTTGAAGGTGGTGGCGAGGAACCTCTCCCAGGTGGAGCTGGTACCTGCGGGTGCCACGGCGGTTTGTTTGGTGTGCATGCGGGTTGGTGTGTGTGGCATGAGTTCTCCTGTTCTGAGGTTGATGATGCCTGCGGGGGTGTTGAGTTCGTCGTGGTGGGTGTCGAAGGCTGAGGCGGGTACTGCGATGGTGGGCTGGACTTTGAGTAGACCTAAGAGGGCGGTGGAGCCGCGGTGGGAGCGGGCGTAGCGGATGAGTGCGTGCGCCTCCTTGTCGACTCGTGGTGCGCCACCTTCAGGACCTGGTTCGACGGGAGGTTTGAGGGCTGCTGCGAAGTTGAGCAGCGCGAGTTTGGTGTCGCCTCCGGTGTCTGGCTGTTCTTCCCAGCGGGTGCCGGTCCAGTGGTAGAAGCGGCCGCGGTCGATGTTGTAGCGGATGTGGTTGTTGAAGAGGTGGGTGAAGGCGCGGATGAGGCCTAGCTCGGTCCAATCGGTGATGGTGGTTGCGCCGTCACTGCTGGTGGTGGGTTCCTCCGCGGTGGTGGGTGCTGTTTCGGGTGCCTGCTCCCCTACCGCCTGCACCTCTGCCGGTGCTTCTGTCGTGGTGGGTGGCGGTGTGGGTGGTGCCGGGTGGCGGGCGGGTAGGATGTCTGCGAGTTTCACGGTGATGGGTGCTTTCTCACCAAATCCTGCGGCTGCGAGGGCGCGTGCGGCGGCGGTGTCGTCGCCTGCGTGGTTGAGCAGTGAGTAGGCGCGGAATTTGGTGATGGGTTCTTCAACAGGGAAGTCGGGGACGGAGGATGAGAAGACGTAGAGGCGGTCGCGGTCGTCGGCGTGGCCGGTGGATGCTGAATGCCCGTCGCGGGGGTGTTTGCCGGGTCGGGTCCAGAAGCGTTCGCCGCTGGTGAGGGTGGAGTGGAGTGTCCAGCCGTGGGGGGTGAGGATGTCTGCCCAGTCGGTCTTTGCTTCGTAGTCGTCTCCGGGCTTCAGACCGCCCTCAGAGGCGCTTACAGGGGCTACAGGGGTGTTGGTGCGGGTAGGGTTGCTAAAGAGGTTTACAGGGGCTTCTGGGGTTTCGTCGAGGGTGTCGGTGATTGCCTTGTGGAATACGTTGCGCTCAGTCTCGGTGATGGTGGGGACGGTTGCGGGGCCGCCGGCGAGGACCTGCCAGGGGTTGCCGCTCTTGTGGTGGCTACCGGGGGTGGGTGCGGCAATGAAGTAGCCGCCTTCGCCGCGGGTTTCTGCCAGGACTTCACCGGCGGCGTTGCGTGCGAGTTTGGTGTTGCCGGGTACTTTGGCGCCCTGCTCTAGCCTGTAGATCCAGTGGAAGCCGCCGGAGGGTGAGAGTTCGAGCCAGCCGCTGTTGAGGCGTTCCCAGAGCTGGGCGTGGCCGCGTTCGGTCATGGTGGCGGCGATCTTGGGGAGGTCGGCTGCGGCGCGTCCTTCGATTTCGGTCATTTCGAGGCGGTCGGAGGCTTTGCCGGTGACGATGGCGATGCCGAGGTTGCGCCGGTTGCCGTCCTTGTACCATTCGTTGATTTCGGTGAGGGGTGCGGGGGCGGTCTGGTATGCCTTCCAGGGTAGGGCGGGGGCTTTGGTTCCGTCGGGGCGGGTGGGGATGATGGAGAGGCGGTGGTTGCGTAGGTGGAGGGCTGTTTCGAGGGTGACGGGGGTTCCCATGGTGTGTCCTTCAGGTGGTGGTGAGGTGGTTTGTCGGGGGTGGGTGTGCCCCGCGCGGTTGGTGTGTGGAAGTCCGCGCGGGGCACTGTTGGGTTACCGGTGAAGGTGATGTGCGGCGCTAGGCTGCGGCGCGGATGGTGGCGACGGTTTCTGCGGTGACGGGCAGGCCGGTGCCGGCGAGGGTTGCGGCGATCTGCTCGTCGCTCTGGCCGGTGCCGATGAGGGCGGTGACGGCCTGGCGTACTGCGTCGGGTACGGCGGGGACCGGTGCCGGTACAGGCTGTGCCGGGGCGGCTGCGGGTGCAGGCTGTGCCACCGGTGCAGGTGCTGCGGGCTGAGCAGGTGCAGGTGCTGCGGGCTGAGCAGGTGCAGGTGCTGCGGGCTGTGCGGGTGCCTGGTTGGTGAACATGCCACCAGCCGGTGCCGGCGGCACGTAGGAAGCACTGTAGATCTTGCGGGGGTTCGCCGGGTTCTTGCTGTTCGGGTCGAAACCGCTGAAGGTCACGGTCAGCTGACCACCAATGTCGATGGTGCCTGCGCCTGCCTGGTGCACTGCCTGACGGATAGCGGAGAGGATGGAGCCGGAGCGGCCGTCCTCAACAACCCAGAGGGTGCGCTTACCGGTATCGTTGGCGTCCTGCGGGTCACGCTCAGCGGTGTCGAGGGTGACTGCGACCTGCATCTTCGGGCGGGTGCGTTCCTTGTCCCAGTAGGCGAGCTCGTTGGAGCCGTATTCGGTGGCCTGGCGTGCGTCGCTTACCTCGGTGATGGTGCCGGTGTGGGTGTCGCCGGGGTTGGTGAACTTCCAGGAGTGGGAGGCGCGGGGTGCGAAGAAATCGAAAGCGGACATTATGGTTTTCCTTTCAAAAGGGGGTTGATAAAAATTTGGGGGTTAGATGGTGGCGTTCTGCTTCGCCTTATCGGCAGGGCACCAGGAGCAGAACCGCTCGTTGCAGAGCGGGTACATCGCCAAGGTGGCGTCCTTGCCGATTGCCTGGATGAGGGTGACCAGCTGGTTCGCTTTGGCGAGCGCAGCTTCTGCAATTTCGGGCTGGTAGGGTTCCCACCAGAAGTAGGCGTCGCCGAGTTCACCGTCCCTCGGGAGGAACGCGATCATGACCTGGGCGACTTCGTAGCCGGCGTTGACCCAGCCGGTGCCGTACAGGTGCGCCTGCACCCGGTACTGGTTGGAGGGGCCGTGCAGCTTGTACTTCTTGAGCATGTTCGGGCCGACGAACTTCCAGTCGATGACGGTCTTATCGTTCACGCTGAACAAGTCGGTGGAGCCGGTGATGTCTACGCCGCCAATCTGACCGACGGTGACGCGCTGCTCGACCAAATAGCCGTCGTTCTTGTGGGCTCCGAACCATTCCTCCATCTGGGTGTGGCAGGCGGTGCCGACGGTGGGTTTCCAGGCGATGCCGCGGTCGGGTTCGGTGTCTCCGGCGAGCTTGTGGATGAGCCTGCGGGTGCAGTCCATGCCGATTTCGGAGGGGCCGATGCGTTTCTGGAGGCTGCGGGGGTGGGCGGTGATGGAGTCGGTGATGACGTTCATGATGCCTGCGACGGTGATGTCGGCGGTGTAGGCTTCTGCCTGGCCCGCCCCTGCGGGGGGTTTGGCGATGGTGGGGGTGACCAACGTGTGTTTCCTTCCTATGGGTGGTTAGCGGATGGTGAGGCGTGCGGTGGAGTCCTCGGCGAACTGGTCCTTGAGCGCCGGGGCGAGGGTCTTCAAATCGACCTTGCGGATGGTCTGGTAGAACTGCGGGAACGCATCGACCGGGTAGGTTTCGATGAACTTCTTCTCGTTGAAGCGGCGGGGGTGGGAGACGGTGAGGGTCGCGTCGCCGCAGGTGTACTTGCCGTTGGGCAGGGCCTTGAGGGTTGCCTCGATTCGTGCGGCTTCTTCCTTGAGGTGGGCGATGTCTGCCTGGATGTTGACGAGTTCGAGGGCGAGTGCCTGCAGCTGTTCGTCGGTGATGGTTGCGCCGGTGAGGGTGGTGTGGGTGGTCATTTCGTTACCTTTCTTCGGGGTGGGGGTGAGGCGGTTGCGGCGGGCGGCGAGCCAACCGGTGAGCGCCTCGTGGTTGTGGACGTCTCGCGCTGTGGTGAGCGTGGTGACGGGTACTGGGGGTGCCGCCATGGCCTTGGTGGTCATGAAGGGGATGTATGGTTCGCGGCCTTCTGCTTTGGCGCGCCGTTGTTCGCGTTTGATGCAGGTTTTGCAGTCGGGGTTGGTTTGGTGGGCGGGTTGCCCGCAGGCGGCGCAGACGTTTTTGCGGGGTGTGGGGATGCCTCGTGGGTCGCCTGTGCGGCACCAGCGTGCGTGCCGGTTGCCGCAGGCTGCGCAGTTGGGGTTGCGTGCTAGTGCGTCTTGCCCGCAGCACCCGCAGAGTTTCTTGACAGCCATGATGTTTTACCGCCTCTTGAGTGCGATGATGCTGGCGGTGGCTGCGAGCACGGACAGGGCGAGTGCGGCGTTCGCCTTGGTGTCGAGTGCCTCCTGGCGTTCGTTGAGGGCGCCGACGGCGGTGGTGAGGCGGGCGGCTTGGGTGCGCCAGTCTGCCACGTCCTGGCGGGCGCTTCGGTGTAGTTCTTGGTGGCGTTCGCGGGCCTGGGCGATGCGGGCCTCGACGCCAGAGATACTGGTGGGCATGGTTAGTTCTTCTTTCCTTCGTAGGGGTTGTTCCAGCCGATGCTGGAGCGCTTGAGGCGGGGCGGGGTGAGCTGCTCCTCGTTGGGGAAGCATGCCCGGTAGGCGCGTTTTTGGCGGAGGGCTTTCTCAGCACGTAGGAGTGCGTGGTCGAGGGTGCTTCTGGTGAAGCAGTACCCGGTGTCCCGGCTCCAGGCGGCGGGGTTGAGGGTGCGGCGGTAGACGCGGTTGGTGATGGTCAGAGGCTTGACGCCGAGGAATACGGCGGCCTCTGCTGCGGAGTAGAGGGGCTTCTCTCCCTCCCATTCGTCGGGGTGCGGGAGGTCTTTAGCGGTGTGTCCCATGGTGGTGTTTCTTCCTGATTTGCTGAGGGCGGGGTTAGCGGCGGCCGTAGCGCAGTTGCATGTGGTTTCGGCAGCGTGCCTTGGTCTCGGCGCGCTTGACCTTCCATGCCGCGACGTCTTCGCTGATGTACCAGCGGATACCTGCCTCGTCCTTGCAGACCGGGTCTAGGCGGGTGCCTACGGCGGCTTTGATGGAGGCGTGCGAGTACTGGCGGAGGGTCACAATCTTGATGCCTTCGTCTTCGGCAACTTGCACCTCGGAGATGAGGTTGTGGTTGGGGTTGCAGGCTTCGTATGCGGTCTTGTGCGGCAGGTCGGTGAGGTTAGTCATTGGTGGTGTCTCCTTGGTTGTGGTCGTGGATGAATGAGCCGATGAGGATTGCGGCGGCTGCGGGGATGAGCGAGACGGTGAAGATGATGGCGCGGAGGGCGATGTCTTCCTGTGCGGTGCCGATGCCGATGATGAGGATGGACGCGGCGACGCATGCCCAGGTGAGGGCGCGTGCGGCGCGGAGGTTGGTGTCCATGAGGTTGGGGTTCCTTAGTGGGTGGTGATGAGGAGGATGAAGATGGTGAGCGCTGCGGCGAACCAGATTCCGTGGTTGATCCAGGCGAGCTGGAATAGGCGGCGATTGGTGTCGTCTACTTCTGCCTGTAGGAGGTTGATTTCCTGGTTGAGTGCGACCTGCTTGCCGTGCACCTTGTTGACGTAGGCGGTGAGCTGGGCGATGGCCTCCTTGTGCTCCTTGCTGGTGTGGTTGAGGATGGCGATGTCTGCCTGGTGTTCCTTGCTGGACTCCTGGAGGATGCCGACGGCGCTCTCAACTTCGGCCTGCTTGCGTTCGTTCCTGGCGACGCGTTGCATGGCATGGGCGACATTCTGTCGGGTGTAGTCGTTCTGTTCTTCGAGGCGGTCGTGCCAGACGATAAGCCTGGTGTTGAGGTAACAGGTTGTGTTATGCAGCTCGGCGATGGAGATGTCGATTCTGGCGATGTCGTCGATGATGCCTTCGTGGTTGTCCTTGATGGTTTGGATTGCGGTGTGGCGGTGCCGGCGGCCTGCTGCGCGGTCGCGCTTGGTCTTGGCGGTCATTGGTGTAGTCCTTAGTTGGTGGTGTGGGTGACGGGTAGGGACTGGAGCCAGTCCATGACGGCGTGGCTGGTGTAGTAGATCCTGCCGCCACGCTGACCCCTGCTGGTGCGGATGAAGGCTGGGCCAGTACGGGCGTTGCGCCAGTCGGCGAGAGTCTGCTCTTTCACGCCGAGCGCTTCGGCAAGCTCTTCGGGTGACCAGAGCGCTAGGTGGTCTTGGGGGATGGTTAGCATCTTCGTGTTCCTTTCTATGAATGAGTCTAATTAGACTCACATGGGTAAAAATTTTAGGGCGTGGTCTCACCCTGCAGGAGTCTATGGGCGGGGACTCCTAGCCAGTCGGAGATTTTTGCGAGCTCGGATAGTCGCAGGTCTGCCTTGCCTCGCAGGACATGACTGACGTATTTTTGCGATTTTCCTAGCTTTTCGGAGAGCTCTGCTTGGGTTTTTCCCTGCCCACGCATGGCGTATCCGATGGCCGCGAGCGCCTTGTCTGTCTCGGTCATGTGCACCTCCTTTCCTGTGGTGATATGTCTAGTATGACCCCAATTAGACTCATAATCAAGTTTTTGTGGTAAAAATTTTTTCCTAGAGGTAACCTAGCAGGTATGGGACAACAATCTACAACTAGAGTCACCGCACTGATTGCCGCTATTCACGAGGAACTGAGAGCGCTCGCAGCACGTCGGGGCTTCTCTCAAAGGCAGCTGCAGGATGAGGCAGGCGTGAGTCAGTCTGTGATCTCAAAAACGATGTATCGCAATGCCTCTACACTGTCGCTAAGCCAAGCGGAAGCCTTGGCGAATGCCCTCGGTGAGCCTCTCTCTGTGATCATTGAGCGGGCAGAGCGCAAAATCGCCGTGCGAGAACAAGTGGCGGCTCCCCTTACTGATGCTCAGCTGGCGGCTCAGATTCTTGCCCGCGCTGAGGCGGCGGCGAAGGATAATTACGCACTCGCCGCACACCCTGCAGATAAGGTCATTACCGACGATTCAAGCTGGGGCGCATAATGCAATCCAAAGCAGAACTCTTCAACGACTTGGTGAACCGTGAAATCAAGGTATGGATGGTTCGGCGAGGTGAAGACCTATTGACTCTCGCCGCAAAAACTGGCATCTCAAAAAGCAAGCTCAGCAGAACCGTCTATCGGTCAGAGGGCTCGCTCCCCGTTCGTGACCTCATGACCATCTGCACCGCACTCAACGTGGACATGACGGTCATTATCTCTGCGGCAGATGCCGCAATGCGAGAACAATCTACCACTCCTCTTGCTGATGCTCAGCTGGCTGCGCAGATTCTGGCGCGTGCCGAAGCCGCAAAGCAGGCAGGATATGCTTTGGCGGCACACCCTGCGGACGATGTTGTTAGTGAGGACTCGGGATGGGTAGCGTAAAAGGAAACCGCAGGGGCACCGGCCCCGCAAATCGCTTTAGTCAACTGCTGAACGAGGAGCTCCGTGCCGCACAATCACGCCGCCGGCTATCTCTACGGGCACTGGAGGAATTGACAGGAGTCAGTCGCAATCGTCTCTCCTTGACGTTGAACCTCGATTCTTCCCCGCTTAATACGAATGAATTTGAACTCATCTGCAGAGCACTTGGATTGAGCCCTGCCGAAGTATGCTTCCGTGCAGAAGCAACATTGCAGAAGGAACTAGCTGCTGAAACTGCTTCAACATCTGATAAGGAATTAGCGGCGCAGATTCTTGCCCGCGCTGAAACCGCGGCCAAGGCCAGCTACCGCCTTGCCGCACACCCTGTGGACGATATTATTACTGAGGACTTGGGATGAGTAGCGTAAAAGGAAACCGCAAGGGCGCTGGCCCTGCAAATCGCTTTAGTCAGCTTCTTAATGCGGAGTTGCGTGCCGAAGTTGCGAGGCAACGCCTAAGCTTGCGCATGTTGGAAGACATGACGGGGATTAGTAAGGCTCGTTTGAGCACCACTATTAACCAAGACGCGTCACCTCTCAATACCAACGAAGTGGACCTGATTTGCGAAGCGCTTAGGCTGAGCCCCACGGATATCTTCCTGAAGGCGTCCACTGCCCATGAAAAAGAGAAGGGGCTTTAGTCAGCCCTGGTATACCTTCTATCCCCAAAAACCGATTCACTCATGACTTCTGTAAATACATATGACCCAGATGCCCATGCCGCTGAGCTGGGCATCCGCATCATTGATGCCCAACCACCTGCCGGGACCCTCGCCCTCTGGGACGAGCAGACCCGCACCATTATCACCACACCCGGGCTCCTGTACCGGCAGCGCCGCTGCGTCCTCGCCCACGAGCTCGCCCACGCCACCCAGGGTGACACCCATTCTCCCCTCGACACTATCGCCGCGCTCAAGCGTGAACGTAAGGCTGACCAGATCGCCGCCAGCTGGCTCCTCACCCCCGACGCGGTCGCTGTCGCCCTAACCATCGCGCCTGATTCGCTCTCTGCCGCCGCCGCAGAACTCGAAGTCACCGACCGTATCCTCGAGGCCTGGCTGAGGGCACAAAAATAGAGCGGCAACCCGGCTCAGTCGTTACTCTGAGCCAGGTTGCCGCTCCATACCGCATTCACACGTGTAAGGAAGAAAAAACGTGGTTCCACACCATCTGGTGCGGGCACGAGTATAGGTGCGAAACCGCGCCCATGCAACAAGGAAGGACACGCCATGGTTCGCGACCCGCTCCCCATCGGCACGCACGGCGTCATCAACCTGACCCGCATCCAACCAAAGGTGTGGCGTGCCCGAACCAACTACAGGGACGCCCGCGGCGTGCGCCGCAACATCACCGCCCAGGCTCCCACCAAAGCCGCAGCCGAACACAAACTCAAGGCAAAGCTCGCGGCCCTGCCTGCCGCAGGTGCCGCCCTCAGCGGCTCCACCACACTCAAAGTCGCCCTCCAGCGGTGGCTCGACGGGCTGGATGGGCTCGCCACCAACACGACACGTAATTACGGGCTGTGGGCGGGGCAAGTCTCAACCGCGCTAGGCTCCCTGCAGCTGAGAGAGCTGACCGCAGGCACACTCGACGCCTACCTCTCCACCATCAAAGCCCCCACCGCACGGTACAACCAGCGCCTGGTTTTGAAGATGTGTCTGGATGAAGCTGTGCGTCTCGGAGCAATCCCCCATAACCCTATCTTGGCGACCCGTACCGTCAAGGCCAAGAAGAAGGACGTCCGTGCCCTCACCCTCGAACAGGTCGGCCAGCTGCGCAGACTGGTCGCCACCCTGCCCCCAACCCGCACCTATAGCGGATACCTACCCGATCTGGTCGACATCCTACTTGGCACCGGGTGCCGGTGGGGTGAAGGTGCCGGGCTCCGTTGGGAGGACGTAGACCTGGACGCGGGGACGGTCACGGTAGCCGGCACACTCATTCAGAAGGGCGGGTGGCAGGCGGACACAAAGACGCACGAGCCCCGCACCCTGCAGGTGCCGCGGTTTGTGCTCGATGTGCTCCGCCGGCGGCACTCAGAGGCCCGTGACGGCGCCGTGTTCGTGCTTGAACAGGGTGGCGCTCCACTTGCCTACAACTCGGCGAGAAACTACCTCCAGCGGGCGCTGGCGGGCTCCGAGCTGGAATGGGTGACCTGGCATGTCCTCCGCAAGACCACGGCGACCTTCCTTGATGAGCGTCTCGGGTTGGCTGAAGCGTCTGCGCAGCTTGGTCACGCCTCCGAGGCACAGACGCTGAGCGCGTATGTTGCGCGCGGCCGGCAGGCGGTCTTTGCTGACGTGTTGGAGGGGCTGGCGGGGGCGTAATTTGGTCGCTATTTACTCGCCATTTTGAAACCAGTAAACCCCGAAAATGAACCAGTATTAGACCCTGGATAAAAAAGAAGAACCCCCGCATTTCCCCTAGTCAGCTAGAGGAAATACGGGGGTTCATATAGTTTGCACACCTGTTACGTGTGCGCTCTCACATTAGAAAGTCTTAGCTTTCAGACTTTTCAGTCTCTTCGTCCTGGTCAGCGTGCTCGTTCGCGATGCGCACGTGGTGGCGAATCACCTCAGAGATGATGAAGTTCAGGAACTTCTCCGCGAATTCCGGGTCCAGGCTGGATTCCTTCGCCATGGCACGCAGGCGAGCAATCTGTGCCTCTTCACGGCCGGGGTCGCCGGCGGGCAGGTTGTGCTCAGCCTTCAGGACGCCCACGCGCTTGGTTGCCTGAAAACGCTCCGCGAGGATGTGCACCAACGCTGCATCGAAGTTGTCGATGGAGCGGCGCATGGCGAAGAGCTCCTCGTAAACCTCCGGCGCGACTTCATCGCCCATGGAGGTGGCGTGGGGGTCAAATTCGCAGGAAGTGTGTTCGGCAGTCATCGGTCTCTCCTCAGTCCGGTTGTGGTCTTCTGTGCGTTGCGCTCGAGCAGGCTGTTGCGGCAACAGCTGCGAATAGCGGGGTACGCGGCTATTCTGTGCGGCTAGTCGGCGCTGGTGGAGGCGCCAGCAGACAGGGTTTCTTGAATGTCTTCGCGGTCCAGCGAGTAGGCGCGGGCGATGGTGGACTGGCCCAGTACGCGAGTGCCCTGGTAGAGCACCATGGTCTGTCCCGGTGCCACGCCGGAGAGCGGGTCCAGGAGGCGCACTACGGTTTCCAGGCGCAGCGTGCCTTCTTCTTCAGCTTCGGGGTCGGGTGCCCAGGTCATGTACGCCTTGGCGCGGACCGGGTCAGCGTGCGCGCGCACCTGTGCGGTCACCTCGAACTCTTCGCTACGAGCGCCCAGCTGTGCGGGCTCTTCCAGGAAGCGTGCCGCCTGTTCTACGGGTACGCCCGCCCAGGTGGCGCGGATACCGCGGATTTCGTGCACGGCAAGCAGCTCGCGGGAGCCGACGATGACTTCGTTTTCCTTGGGGCGCACCTCCAGCACGAAGCGGGGCTTGCCGTCGGCGGCGGGGCGGCCCAGTGCCAGGCCCTTGCGCTGGCCTACGGTGTATG
>ERZ773050.262-NODE-262-length-30999-cov-41.484617_pt1 | contig 30999 bp, 29 predicted proteins | sample MGYA00580632_ERZ773050 | MGnify/ENA primary metagenome ERZ773050 (study PRJEB29015, sample SAMEA2738123) | human oral metagenome | biome: human oral; feature: human-associated habitat; material: saliva | place: China | collected 2166 ... | reverse complement strand
CACTTCGAGCAGGCTGATGAGTCCATCTGGGGCGACGGCGATGCTAAGACACAGCTTTTCTCACTCCTGCACTCCCTACCCGGTGGCACTATCGCTGGTTTCTTTGCGATGATCCTGCTGGCAACCTTCTTCATCACCTCCGCCGACTCCGCGTCCACGGTGATGGGGTCGATGTCCATGCATGGCCGCCTGGAGGCTAACCGCTGGGTGACCGCCGCGTGGGGTGCTCTCACCGCAGCGATCGGCCTCACCCTGTTGATCTCCGGCGGTAACGATGCACTGTCCAACCTGCAGTCGGTGACGATTATTGCCGCCAGCCCGTTCCTTTTGGTCATCATTGGTTTGATGTTTGCCCTGGTTCGCGGCATGAGTAACGATCAGCTTTACCTTGACCACAAGGAGCAGCAGCGTTGGGCGATGAAGCTCGCCCAGGAGCGCCGCCACCTGCTGGAGCAGCAGCGCCGCGAACGCCGCAAGGTTGCTCGCAAGCGCCGTGGTGTCCACGCCCCGCACTTGAAGCGCTAAGCCTTAGCTGCCTTCCTCTTTCAGCCGTCCCGCCCCTACTTAGGGGGAGGGGCGGCTGTTTTGGTTGCTGAGTGCTTCACAACCGCTTCCATGGTTTGGAACGTGAACTATGTTGCTGGAGGAAGTGAACCTTATATCTGGTTCTTTTCCGAAGCTCCAGCCGAGGGGATGCCCCGGCCGAGGATGAAACCCCAGCGCCGGCACCTGCGCCAGCTCCCGCACCCGCCCAGCCGGAGGCCCCGTCCAAGGGCATCCTCAAGGGAACAGACAAGGGTATTGCCAAGACTGATCCGGCACCGGCCCAGCCGGCCCGCAAGCTAGCGGACACCGGTGCTGATGTACGCGGCGTCATTGCTGCATCGCTGATCATGATGCTGGCAGGTGCTTCAGCGCTAGCGTTTCGTGCTCGTAAAGCACATCAATTAAGCTAGACACTTATGTCTAAGTCTGTGCTCACTGCCGTCGCTTGGCCCTATGCGAACGGCCCACGTCATATCGGCCACGTAGCTGGCTTCGGTGTCCCCTCCGACGTATTCGCCCGCTACCAGCGAATGGCAGGCGCAGACGTGCTGATGATCTCCGGAACGGACGAGCACGGCACCCCCTTGCTCGTACAAGCGGAAAAAGAGGGCGTGAGTGTCCAAGAGCTCGCAGACCGCTACAACCGGCAGATCGTCGAAGATCTCGCTGGTTTGGGTCTGACCTACGACCTGTTCACCCGTACCACCACCCGTAACCACTACGCGGTGGTACAAGAGCTGTTCAAAGGCCTCTACACCAACGGCTACATGATCAAAGAGACCACTTTTGGTGCGATCTCTCCGTCCACTGGCCGCACGCTACCGGACCGCTACATCGAAGGCACCTGCCCCATCTGTAACGCCTCGGGTGCCCGCGGTGACCAGTGCGACAACTGTGGTAACCAGCTTGACCCCGCCAACCTGATCGACCCGGTCAGCAAGATCAACGGCGAAACCCCCAAGTTTGTCGAAACCGAACACTTCCTTCTGGATCTTCCGGCTCTCGCCGATGCACTGTCGCAATGGTTGTCTACACGTGAGGATTGGCGCCCCAACGTTCTGAAATTCTCCCTCAACCTGCTTGACGACATCCGCCCCCGCGCGATGACACGCGACATCGACTGGGGTGTTCCGGTGCCGATCGAGGGTTGGCAGGACAACAACGCCAAAAAGCTCTACGTGTGGTTCGACGCCGTAGTGGGCTACCTGTCCGCATCCATCGAGTGGGCCTACCGCACCGGCAACCCCGATGCATGGCGCACCTTCTGGACCGATCCGGAAGCCCTGTCCTACTACTTCATGGGCAAAGACAACATCACCTTCCACTCCCAGATTTGGCCCGCTGAACTACTGGGTTACCGCGGCGAAGGCGCCCGCGGGGGAGAGGCCGGCGAGTTCGGCGAGCTGCAGCTTCCCACGGAGGTTGTCTCCTCCGAATACCTGACCATGTCTGGTTCGAAATTCTCCTCCTCCAAGGGCGTGGTCATTTACGTCAAGGACTTCCTCAAAGACTTCGGCCCCGACCCGCTGCGCTACTTCATCGCCGTGGCAGGTCCGGAAAACACTGACACCGACTTCACCTGGGACGAGTTCGTCCGACGCGTCAACAATGAGCTCGCCAACGGCTGGGGCAACCTGGTCAACCGTACCGTGTCGATGGCGCACAAAAACTTCGGCCAAGTACCGACCCCCGGGCGGCTGACCGAAGAAGACCAAGCGATCCTCGACCTGGCCACAGACGCATTCGGTATCGTCGGCGAAGCACTAGAAAACAACCGCTTTAAAGCTGGCATCACCCACGCCATGCATGTTGTTGGCGAAGCCAACGCCTACATTGCGGCGATGGAGCCATGGAAACTGGCCAAGGACGACACCCAGCGCGAACGCCTGGGCACCGTACTGTGGACCGCGCTGCAGGTGGTCAGCCACATTAACACCCTGCTGACCCCCTACCTGCCGCACACTGCCCAAAAAGTCCATGAAACCCTGGGGCGCGAAGGCGTGTGGGCACCGATGCCGAAGATCGTCGAAGTGCACGACGACATGCCGGTTAACCCGGTGGGCGTCGGGGTGCCCGAGGAAGGCAAGAGCTACCCGGTGATCATGGGCGACTACTCCAGCGCCCAGGCCAAGTGGGAGCCTATTGCCCTTGAATCCGGTACTCCGCTGTCCAAGCCGAAGCCGCTGATCGCCAAGCTCGACCCAGAACTTGGCCAGACCGGTCCCGAATGGGCGCCGGCCCAGCAGGGCTAACAACCGCAGCACAGTTCGAAGGAGTCCCACAGCGTGGCTAAGAAAAAGCCCCGCCCGCAGCCGGTGCCAGCGCCACTCATCTCGGGCGAAATGATCATCGACGCCCACACCCACCTGGCGTCCTGTGGTGCGCGTACGCCTGAAGAAGTGGGCGCCATCGTCGAGCGCGCCAAGGCAGCCGGGGTGGCCCGAATTTGCACCGTCGGTGACGGTCTTGACGAGGCCGAGCTGGCCTTGCAAGCGGCGCACAGTAACGCGGATGTGTTCGCCGCATGCGCAATCCACCCGACCAGGGCCCTTGAGCTTGATGACGCCGCGCGGGCCCGCCTTAGTGAGATGGCTGCCGACCCCAGGTGTGTTGCGATTGGCGAGACCGGCCTGGACACCTATTGGATCGGAAAAACTGAGGACTGCGCGCCCCTAGACGTACAGGCTGAAGCCCTGCGCTGGCACATTGGCCTCGCCTGTTCCGCGGGCAAAGCCCTGATGATCCACAACCGGGAAGCAGATGCCGAGCTGATGGAGGTTTTGGCCGACGCCCCGCGTCCCCGCGACGTCATACTGCATTGTTTTTCCTCACCGCTCGAGGTTGCGGAGGAAGCACTTTCTAGGGGGTACGTGCTCAGTTTCGCTGGCAACGTCACCTTCAAGCGCAACGACTTTTTGCGCGAGGCAGCCCGCATCGCGCCGGCGGGGCAGTACCTGATTGAAACGGACGCGCCCTACATGACGGCTGAACCCTACCGGGGTGCGCGCAACGAACCGGCGTTCGTGGGGCACGCGGCCCACTGCATCGCGCAGGCGCGAGGGGTTGATCCGGCCGTGGTGGCACGCGACGTCAGCGAGACCTTCGCGCGCGTCTATCAGGTGTAGGCAGCAGCCCCGGGTACGGGCCGAGACCAAGCCACCGTGTGAGTGGCTGCTGTTGCCTGCTGTGGAAGTTGCGAATCCTGAGGTTGTAATTTTCTGTGAGCTGCATCGCTAAAGCCTAAATCCGCTAGACATACCCGCATTGTTACCGTATCGTGACAATGTTGCTTGAGGGCCTCGCGCACCAAAAAATGCGCACTAAAAACCAAGGCCCCTTCGGCTTTGAACCCTAAAGTCGAAGATCTACACAGCTAATGAAAGAGTGTCCCCGTGGGCTTTTCCGCACGTCGTCGTATTAACACCTCCTCCGGCCGATCCGTCCCCGTACGCATCGCAACCGGTGGCGTGCTCGCCGGCCTCGTCGTCGGTGGTGGCGTCGTAGTCAGCATGAACAAAGATGTCGAACTGGTCGTCAACGGCGACACCCAGCACATCAAAACCATGGCCGGCAGCGTGGACTCTGTCCTGCGCCAGGCAGGCGTCGAAGTCGGCGACAAAGATATGGTCGTTCCGGCACCCAGCGAGAAAATCGGCGACAACGCCACCATCACCGTGCGCACCGCACGCCCCGTGGCCGTCACCATCGACGGTGTTACCCAAAACGTCGACACCACCGCACTGACCGTCGAAGAGCTGCTTGACCAGCTGTCCGTTGGCTCCTCCGACGCCGTTGACGTCCCCTCCGACCAACAGATCCCTACCTCTGGCCTGTCCATCGGCATCGCCACCCCGAAGCCCGTCACCGTTGACAACGCCGGCGATGTTGAAAACCTGGTCGTCGCAGCAAACACCGTCAAGGACCTGCTCGATCGCCTGGGTATCGCCTACGACGATGATGACGTCGTGGAGCCCGCCCTGGACACGCCCGTCACCCCCGACATGACCGCCCGCGTCACCCGCATCCAAAACGATGAAGTGACCGAAACCAAGCCCTACGAAGCACCGGCCGAATACGTCGAAAACCCGGAGCTCAACGAGGGTGAAGAAAACATCCTCGAGCCGGCCAAGCCTGGCACCAAGCGGATCGTGTCCACCATCCGCAAGGTCAATGGAGTCGAAGAGGCACGCGACGTCATTGAAGATGTGGCGCTGACGCCCGCGACCCCCGCCAAGATTGAACGCGGCACCAAGCCCGCCGCCCCCGCAGTGGCTGAAGGTAGCGTGTGGGACTCCATCGCACAGTGCGAATCCACCGGCAACTGGGCGATCAACACCGGTAACGGCTTCTTCGGCGGACTGCAGTTCACCCCCTCCACCTGGTTGAGCTTCGGCGGTGGCGAGTATGCACCGTCCGCGCACCTGGCCACCCGCGAACAGCAAATCGCCATCGCGCAAAAGGTACAGGCCGCGCAGGGCTGGGGCGCATGGCCTGCCTGCACCGCAAAACTCGGCCTGCGCTAGGTCCCGTGTGGGATCGCGGCCGGGATTCACTAGGATGGTCTTTTATGACTGAGCTGCTGGGACCCGCAGAGATCCGCCAACTTGCCGACAAGCTTGGCGTAGTCCCAACGAAAAAACTGGGGCAAAATTTTGTGCACGACCCCAACACCGTGCGCCGCATTGTCGCCGACAGCGGTATCGGCAGCGAGGACCACGTAGTCGAGATCGGCCCCGGGCTGGGCTCTTTAACCCTGGAGCTGTTGGATAAAGCTGGCCGGGTGACCGCTGTGGAAATCGACGACCGGCTGGCCGCGGAACTGCCGCACACCGTCGAATGGCGCGCGCCGGAGCATGCGGACAAGCTGCGGGTGCTCAACAAGGACGCGCTGAAAATCGAGGCCAGCGACCTGCCCGGTGGTCCCACTGCACTGGTTGCAAACCTTCCCTACAACGTCTCGGTTCCCGTATTGTTGCATTTCCTTGCAACCTTCCCGACGATTCGCCGCGTGCTGGTGATGGTGCAGCTGGAGGTGGCCGAGCGCCTTGCGGCAGCGCCCGGAAGCAAGGTCTATGGTGTGCCGAGCGTGAAGGCGGCGTTCTATGGGAAGGTGAGCTTGGCGGGTAAAATCGGCAAGAACGTGTTCTGGCCCGCGCCCAACATCGAATCCGGACTGGTAGCAATAGATTGCTACACCCCCGAGGATGCCCCCTGGCCGATCACACCTGAGCTGCGGGAGCTGCTATTTCCGCTTATTGACGCCGCGTTTGCCCAACGCCGCAAGACTCTGCGCGCGGCACTGACGCGATACTACGCTTCCTCCAGCATCGCCGAGGTCGAACTAGAGAGGGCGGGGATTTCCCCACGGGAGCGCGGCGAAAAACTCGGCATCGCAGACTTTGTCCGCCTGGCAGCTCAAAACTTATAGTGAACGCGCACACGGAATCGGCGTACGCCAAGGTCAACCTAGCGTTATCGGTGGGTAATGCCCGCGCGGACGGCTACCACGAACTGGTGAGCATCTTCCACGAAGTCTCCCTGCACGACGACCTCGCATTCACCCTCATCGATTACGACGCTCACGGCTCCACCCACCCCGAAGCCGGGCGCTTCATCGAGCAAGGCTATGTCAGCTATACCGAACTGCACGTCACCGGCAGGCAAGCAGACGAGGTGCCGCTAGGGCCCAGCAACCTTATTTGCGCAGCCATCGAACACATCTCTCGTGTCGCCGGCGTTGCACTCAACCTGCGCTGCGAGGTGCACAAGCGGATCCCCACCCAGGGCGGCATGGCCGGTGGGTCCGCCGATGGTGCGGCCGCTGTGCGTGCGGCGGCGAGTTACGCGGCGTCATTAGGTGGACAGGTGCTGAGTGAGCAGCAGCTGCTCGATATCTGCCTCAAACTCGGATCCGATGTGCCCTTCATGCTGCGCGGTGGCACCCAATGCGGTCGCGGGCGGGGTGAGGTGCTCAGCCCTATCGACTGCGCGTTGCCGCTGCACTTCGTGATCCTCCCGCGCGAGGGTGGGCTGTCGACGCCGGCGGTGTTTCGTGCCCTAGATGCCATGCGCGACGAGGGACTGTGCCCCGGCCCTAGCCCCGTTGACGTCGAGGCGTTCTCCCGGGCCTTAAGCGCCGAGGGTATCGGCGGGGCGACGGGTGTGGACGCTGTTGCTGGATTGATGGTCAACGACCTGCAGGTGCCAGCGGTGGCCCTGGCGCCGGACTTGGCGGAGGCGTTGGAACGCGGTGTGGCTGCTGGTGCCGTGAAAGGCATGGTGTCTGGATCTGGCCCGACGCTGTTTTTCCTGTGTGCGGATGCGCAGGCGGCGAATGACCTGGCCGAAGCTCTCGGTGGGATCGCGGTGAGCAGCCGGCACTAGCAGCCGGCAGCATGGGCCGGCGGTGAGCGCTAAGAGGTGCCGGTGGTGAGGGAGGGGGTAGCAGCAGTGGTACCGCGACACACAAACTATTAAAGTTGTGACTCAAGTAATACTTCCGCCGCAGGAGCTACCATGACCCCACCGCCGTCGCGTTCGCTGCTCGTGTCAGCGAACCTCAACGCCATCTGGCACTCCATCGATGTCGCCGTGCGCCGACACGAGCAATAAGGCACCCCACCCATCGTGGCGGGCCTCGTCGACTCCAGCGGCACAAGCCTCATCAACAGCAACGGCTGCCCGCCCGACGCCCCCACCGGACGAAAAAAGGGATCCATCAGCTGGTGCGGCCTGGGCAACCTCTACATGTGGATCGACCCAGACACGGGCATCGCCGGGCTGTGGGCCACCCAACTGTTGCCCTTTTTCGACGGGCCCTGCGTGGCGGCCGCGGAAGCATTCGAGGCGGCAACTTACCGGGATATTAGACGGCGCTAAGCTGCGGCCAAGCGCCAGGGGTAGAAAAGCCGCAACCCGACCGGGTGCCATTTCAAGTGGCTCCCCATCGGGTTGAGTTTGCTTTTGTCGACCCCATTGGTTTTGGGGCCTGCGTTTTGACGGCACGAGCTGGTTTCGGTCGCTGTTAGCGGATGGCGCTTAGTCTTTCTTGGAGAGGGCTCTGGTGTTTCGAACTAGGTCACTGGAGGCCTTAGCTAGAAGCTGTACGTCTGCGCCCACAGCAATGAAATCTGCACCAGCATCGAGATACATCTGTTGTTGGGCAAAAGCGAAGGCATTGACGCCCACGCGTGTGCCTGCAGCACGCACCGCGTCGATGGTGTCAAGGACAGAGGAAATGACTTCGGGGTGGTCTTGTTGTCCTAGATAACCCATATCTGCAGCGAGGTCTGCCGGGCCGATGAAGACTGCGTCCACGCCTTCGATAGCAGCGATCGCTTCTGCGTTGCGCACGCCTTCTGTCGATTCGATTTGCACGGTCAAACTGACGGTTTCGCTGGCTATTGCCAGATAATCCGGCACTCGGTTCCAACGAGATGACCTCGCTAGGGCACTGCCCACACCACGCACGCCTTTTGGCGGATAGTGCATCGCTGATACGGCGCTCGCTGCGATGGAGGCGTCATGCACCATGGGTACCATGATGTTTTGAGCCCCAAGGTCCAGGAATTGCTTGATACGGGCGGTATCGCACTCTGGCACTCTTACTACCGGCGTTGCGCCGTAGGCTGCGACGGTATGTAGCAACCCTAAAGTGGATTCCAGGCCGATGGGGGAGTGCTCGCCGTCGATGAGTACCCAATCGGGCTGTGCCCCGACGATAAGCTCCGCGCACGTCGCGGAGCCGCTACACACCCACAGACCCACCTGGGGATCGGAGGCTTGGGAGAGCCGCTCTGCAAAGGTTAGCGGAAGTTGCATGAGATCACTCCGAGGTCATTGAAGTCTGCGTAGACCGAGTCACCGGGGTAGACCCACATGGGGACGCGAAATGGGTAAGTGGGCGCTGGATTGCTACACCGAGCAGAAGACGGTGTGGATGCACTACGTCTAAAGTAATCCGAGACGAACTAGACGAAAGGCCCACCCATGAGCACCCCCACCCCCTACACCGTCGCCGACTACCTCTTCGACCGCATCGCACAAACCGGAGTCAGCGACATCTTCGGCGTCCCCGGCGACTTCAACCTCACCTTCCTCGACAACATTCTGGACAACCCCGCACTGCGCTGGGTGGGTAACAATAACGAGCTCAACGCGGGCTACGCCGCCGACGGCTACGCACGCCTGCGTGGCTTTGCCGCCATGGTCACCACCTTCGGCGTGGGCGAACTATCCGCCATCAACGCCACCGGCGGCTCCTATGCAGAAAACGTTCCAGTCCTCCACATCGTGGGCGCCCCGGTGCGCTTTAGCCAAGACAATCACCTCAAAGTGCACCACACCCTGGCTGATGGTAACTACCGGCACTTTTACGAGATGGCCAGCCACGTCACCTGCGCCCAAGCATGGCTGACTCCGGACAATGCGGCGAGCGAAATCGACCGCGTCATCCGCACCATGCTCATCGAATCCCGCCCCGGCTACCTGGTGCTCAGCCCCGACGTGGCTGCGGCCCACATCGGGCAGCCCGTGGGTAACATCTGTGAGGACGTCAGCGAATTTACGGCACGCAACCAACTGGCCGCCTTCGAAGAGGCAGCGACCGAATTCCTTAAAGGCAAGAAAACCACCATCGTCGCTGACCGGCTGATCGAGCGCTATCACGCAAAACAAGCAACGGGGGAGTTCATCGCCTCCTGCGACCTGCCCTACGCGACGCTGCCGTGGTCTATCGGCGTCGTCGATAATGACAGCCCCCGCTACGTTGGTGCCTATTGGGCGTCCGTCTCCCCGGAGCGCACCCGTGCGGCAGTCGAGGATGCCGAACGGCTCATCACCATCGGCGTACTGTTTACCGACACCGCCACCGCTGGTTTCACCGCAGACATCGAGGAAGCGGACATTCTGGCCGTCGACCCGCACTCCGCACGCGTCGGACACACTATCTACGGGCCCATCGCCATGGCCGATGCCCTCCCGGCTCTGACCCGGGCCGTTGCCGCCGCCCAACCGCAGCCCCAACCCCTGAAGCAAGCCGAGCCAGCAGAGGCAGCCGAGTCCAATCCCGATGAGCAGCTGCGCCAGGATGACCTGTGGGAGATCATCACCACCTGGCTTCCCACAGACGCAACCTTGGTCGCGGATCTTGGAACCTCCATGTTCGGCCTTGCCGGCAAGCCCCTGCCCAAGGGCACCGAATCCATGGGCCAGCCCGTGTGGGCTTCCATCGGATTCGCGCTACCCGCCAGCCTTGGCGCATCCTTGGCCGCCCCCGAGCGGCGCAGCGTGCTGGTCAGTGGTGACGGTGCGGCACAGCTGACCGTGCAGGAAATCTCCACGATGCTGCGGGAAAAAACCAGCCCGATCATGGTGATCATCAACAACGAGGGCTACACCGTCGAACGCGCCATCCACGGCCCCGAAGCCCCTTACAACGACATCACCACCTACCACTGGGACCTCGTGCCCGCAGCCATGGGCGGCACCGAAGAAACCACCCTGGTCCTTAAGACACGCACCCCGAACGAGTTGAAGCAGGCGCTCGCCACGGCGGAGGCCACCAGGGACAAGCTGGTGATGGTGGAAGTCATCATGGATCGCGACGACATCCCCACCACCTTGAAGAACTTCACCGCATCCGTGGCGAAGAAGCCACAGCCGAAGAACTAAAGCTTCTAGCACTCAGGGATATTGACCGCCACGGTGATTGCCAAACCACCGCCGGCGGTCTCTTTATAGCGCTCCGACATATCGGCACCGGTGAGACGCATCGTCTCGAACTCGGCCCAACACCCACGTTGAAAAGGTCAAACGCGGACACCGTCATAGTTTGTCGGCGACCTCCATCCACTGCATATCCAGCTCGTCTTTTTCCTCTCGCACCGCACTGAGCTGCTCGTTAAGCTCAGCCACCCGGGCAAAATCATCCGCTGCCTCAGCCATGGCCTGTTCGATCTGCGCCTGCTTGTCATCCAACTTGGCGATCTTGCGTTCCAAAGACTGCAGCTCCTTGGTCAGCTTGCGTTCCTCCGCCGCGCTCAAACCCGACGTTGACGCGCCCGCCCCAGCCCCCGCGACGTCAGGACTAGATGATGACGCCGCGGGGGACGACACCGAACGCGACTGCGCCGCCGCAGAACCCACATTGCTCGCAACAGTCGACTGGGCAAGGCTAGCCCTACGCTGCAGATACTCCTCGATGCCGCCCGGAAGGTTCGTCAGGGTGCCATCACCAAACAGTGCCCAGGTGCTGTCACACACACGCTCGATCAGATAACGATCGTGGGAAATAACAATCAGGGTGCCTGGCCACCCATCGAGCAAAGACTCCAACTCCTGCAAGGTATCAATGTCGAGGTCGTTGGTGGGCTCGTCAAGCAACAACACATTCGGCTCCGCCATCAGCACGCGGGTCAGCTGCAGACGGCGACGCTCGCCACCAGACAAATCCTTAATGGGCGTGCGCTGGCGCTTCGCTGAAAAACCAAGACGCTCCGCCAACTGGGAGGCCGACAATTCCTTCTTGCCCAACTGCACATAGGACGCCACCTGCTCCACCGCATCCAGCAAGCGCATGTCCTGATCCAGATCATCCAACTCCTGGCGCAACCAGCCCAAACGCACCGTCGTGCCCTCGGTCCGGGAACCCGCCGCCAGTGGATGCTCGCCAGCGATCGTGCGCAGCAACGTCGTCTTGCCGGAACCATTGACCCCCACCAAACCAATGCGCTCGCCCGGTGCCAACCGCCACGTCAGATCATCAACCAACACCCGACCATCAGGGGTCTGGATGGTCGCATCTACCAAGTCGATAACCTTCTTGCCTTGGCGCTTACGCGAAAACGCCATCAGCTCCACAGAATCCCGCGGCGGCGGAACATCGTTAATCAACTGCTCGGCTGTCTCTATGCGGTAGCGCGGCTTCGACGTGCGAGCAGGCGCACCGCGGCGCAACCATGCAAGCTCCTTACGTGCAAGGTTCTGACGCCGCTGCTCCGCAGCATCTGCCTGGCGGGCACGCTCTGCACGGGCAAACGTCCAATCGTTGTAGCCGCCCTCGTAGGTGTCCACCTGGCCGTCGTGGACTTCCCACGTCTTCGTCGCCACCGTATCGAGGAACCAACGGTCGTGCGTCACCACGATCAACGCAGCCTTGTTGGCCAGCAGATAGTCCGCCAACCACTGCACACCCTCTACATCCAGGTGGTTGGTGGGCTCGTCCAGAATGATCAGATCGAGGTCACGCACCAGTGCTGCAGCAAGGTTGGTGCGGCGGCGCTCCCCACCGGACAGCGAACCCACCGGGGTGTCCAACCCAAGGTCGACGATGCCTAACCCTTCTAGGACCTCACGAACCTTCGCGTTCGACGCCCACTCGTAGGTGTGCACACCCAACGGTTCCAGCACAACCTCAGCCACCGTGGCGTCATCATCCAATTCTGCGCCTTGGGTGACGACAGCCATCGCCAAATCCCCCGTGTGCGACACCCGGCCAGAATCCGGCTGCTCGAGGCCCGCGAGGATGCGCAACAGGGTGGTTTTACCGCCACCGTTCAACCCCACCACGCCGATGCGGTCGCCCGTCTGAATGCCCAAAGACACCTGGTCGAGCACGGTTTTCAGCCCGTAGGACTGCGAGACATTTTCGAGGTTAATGAGGTTAGCCACGAGCGCTATTGTCGCACAATGTGCGGCCCACTGCCGTCTGCGGCCCGGTGCTGTCTGCTGCCTGCTGCGTGATGTGGACTTCCTGGTGTGGGCTAGTCCGTGGTGAGCATCGTCAGCAACAGCAACGCATCATCGCACCCATCCACCGCATCCACCCGATGCAGCTCATACGCATCCAGATGAATCACGCGCCCCGGCCGCAAACGGAACGCCTGCGTGGTTGTAGCAGTAGATCCTGGCGCAGACGTATACACCGTGAAATCAAGCTCGCCGCGCACACACTGCACCGTGATCGGATGCGCCGCAGTATGGTCGTTCAAGCACTGGCCGGGGGCAAAACGAAACACGATGATGTTCGCGCCGGGCAACGTCGCCAGACGAGCAACCGCTGGGCGCGCGCCCTGCCGCGGCTCCGGGGCGTCATTAAACAGATCACTGTAAAACATCTTCCACCCACCCGCTAGGACACATCGGACTTTTTCAACACCAACCCGATCGCCCCCAAGTGCTCCGCATGCTTACTAAACGTCGCGCGCATCGTGACAACACGCTTGCGCAATTGCGGCTGGCGCAGCAGATTGAACGCAATCTTGAACACCCCGAAGCCCTCGTCGGCAATCAACCGGCGCGGCTCTAACAGAGACATTGAGGTGGTGAACGTCTTGACCACCTCAAAGCCCGCCTGATTTGCCAGATCGCTCCACTCATCAACAGTTAGCGGACGAGCATTGACCTTGATAGCCCGAGCCAAATCCCGCTGAATAGCCGTCTTCGATTCCTCATCCAGCTCCGCCGGCGTCAACAGCAGTTCGTGGATGGCATAGATGCCCCCGGTGCGCAGAATGCGGGCGGCCTCCCGCATGATGGCCAGCTTGTGGGCATCAGTTTGCATGCTCAACATCGCTTCACCCACCACCACGTCGGCGCTGCCATCTTCCAAACCGGTAGCATCCGCGGGGCATTCCTGCACCGACACCTGGCACGGGGGCTGGAGTTCGTTCAAACGGCGACGGGTGGTCTCACATGCGGAAGGGTCGGCGTCAATGCCCACATAGCTGCGGGGTGTTCGGGACAGGATCTCCGCCGCGGTGATACCCAACCCTGGGGCAAACTCAACCACCCGCGCGCCAGTGATGGGGCTGTGGTTGAGCAGGAAATTGGTGGTTTCGCGCCCGCCGGGGCGGAGGACTTTTTTGCCGAGGGCAGCCAACACCCAGTGGCCGGCCTGTGGTTTATTCATGGGCGCAATCCTTGATCCTTGGTATTTTTTGCTTACTTCTCGCTGGCACCCGCAGGGGGATGAGGCGTACACAGCTAATTGTAGACTAATCTTTTCTTTCCTGTGGGGGTGCGTTGCCTATATCCTGTATCCTGGCCACATGATTTTGATTAACGTAAAATTCACCCCCTTGCCTGACAACGTCGAAACCTTCCCCGAACTCGTCCGCGACTTCACCCAAGCAACCCGCGCGGAAGACGGCTGCCTATTCTTCGACTGGTACCGCTCCACCGAACGCCCCAACGAATACATCCTGGTCGAAGGCTTTAAGGATGACGCCGCGGAGGCCCATGTCGGCAGCGAACACTTCAAGGCTGCCTGCGAGCTATTCCCCACCATCCTCGAGAAAACCCCGGAGATCATCAACACTCTGATCGAAGGCAAAACCCACTGGGACGAAATGGCCGAATTCCAAGTTCAATAGGGGCTGGCCATGTAGGGGTAGCGGGTGGCATCGAGGGACTAAAATGCCACCCTATGGGAAAAAAAGAGCTACCGAAGCTGTCGAAGAAAGCCTATGAGGCCGAACTAAAGCGCCTGCAGGCTGAACTGGTTGAGATGCAGCAGTGGGTTGTCGAGACCGGCGCCCGCGTCGTCATCATCATGGAGGGGCGCGACGCCGCAGGTAAGGGCTCTGCGATCAAGCGGATCACCCAATACCTCAACCCCCGCACCTGCCGCATTGAGGCGCTGCCCGCGCCGTCATCACGCGAACAGGGTCAGTGGTACTTCCAGCGTTATGTTGAAAAACTGCCGACTGCGGGCGAGATCGTCATTTTTGACCGCTCGTGGTACAACCGTGCGGGCGTGGAGCGCGTGATGGGCTTCTGTACCTCGGAGGAATACCGCCGCTTCTTGCACCAGGCCCCGATCTTTGAGCGCCTGCTGGTAGAAGACGGCATTATGCTGCGCAAATACTGGTTCTCGGTGTCGGATGAGGAGCAAGTCAAGCGCTTTAAGTCCCGCCGTAATGATCCGCTGCGCCGCTGGAAGCTGTCGCCCATGGACCTGCAGTCGATCACCCGCTGGGAGGACTACTCCCGCGCGAAGGACGAAATGTTCGTCCACACCGACATCCCGTCTGCTCCCTGGTATACGGTGGAGTCGGAGGACAAGAAGCGCTCGCGTATCAACGTCATTTCGCACCTGTTGTCGACTATTCCCTATGAGCACATCGATCGTCCGATGCCGGAGATCCCGGAGCGCCCCAAGTCGACGAATGACTACGAGCGCCCTCCCCGCGAGGATTTCCGTTACGTTCCTGACGTCGCGTCCAAACTGGAGGCAGGCAACCAGGATGCCGCTGAGCAGGGCAAGAAGGCGAAAAAGAAGAAGAACCCCAAAAACTGACGCCTGGGTCACATTTTTTCGGTACAGTGTGCTGCATGGCACACAATACTGATGTTTCTACCAACGACGCGTCCACCGTTCCCGATAACCTCGTTTACGCGCACGTCGTGGGCACCACTGGCCGGCTAGAACTCAACCGGCCCCGTGCCCTCAACTCGCTCAACCTCGAGATGGTCGAGATCATCCTTGACTACTTGGAACAGTGGCGCGACGACCCGTCGGTCACCCACATCCTCATCACCTCCACCTCCGAGCGCGCATTCTGCGCCGGCGGTGACGTTAGAGCCATCCGCGAACAAGACATGCAGGGCCAGTACGCCGAAGGCGACCGCTTCTTCAACGTCGAATACAAGATGAACGAGATGCTGGCGGTATACCCCAAGCCGATCGTCTCCCTCATCCACGGTGTGGTGATGGGCGGTGGCCTGGGCGTATCGGCGCACGGTTCGCACCGCGTGGTCACCGAGAAAACCTTCGCCGCGATGCCCGAAATGCTCATCGGGTTCATCCCGGACGTCGGCATGAGCTGGCGTATGCAAAAAATGGTCGGGGGCAAGGGCTACGCATCGGTGGCGTTGGCGAACTTCCTCGCCACCACGGGTATGCACTTGAAGCCAGCCGACATGCTGTGGAGCGGCCTGGCCACCCACTACATCGATTCCTCCAAGATGGATGAGTTCGTAGAGGCCGTAATTGATGAGTCCAAGGGTGTTGACGCCGCGATCGAAGCGCACACCACGACCGTTGCGGAGTCCTCGGAGTTGGCCCGCTGGGAAAAGCAGATCGAGCAGTGCTTCGCGGCGACCTCCTGGTCGGAGATCCGCGCCAACCTTGAAGCCTGCGAGGACGCTGAGTTTGTGGACTTGGTGCGCGAACACACCAAGCTTGCCAACCCGACTTCCCTGGTGGCCACCATCGAGGTTATTGCCGCGACCGTCGAGTGCAGCCACATTGGGCAGAGCCTGGGCCATGAGCTGACCATGGGTAACCAACTGCGGCGCGAACCCAACTTCGCAGAAGGCGTGCGCGCGGTGCTCATCGATAAGGACCGCAACCCCAGCTTCGTGCCCAATGACATCGCCGAGGTGGACGAGCAGTTCTACCGCGACCTGCTGCGCTAGCGGCTAGCTGGCAGCTGCTGAGCAGTTATGCGGTGGCTATTGCGCAGCAAGCTGGCGGCTAGATGGCGTTGCCGGGGAACAGCAGCAACGCCCAGGAGTCATCCGGTTGTGGCACCCACGCGTGATGCCACAACCCGGTGGCAGAGGTGCACATAGCCAGTACATGTGACTGCTCTACCTCCTGCCTCGATAGCTCGGGGCGAAGCAGTGCACCCACCCCATGCCGATAACCCAGGAGACGAATGTCGTGGGCTGGGCTGGGCCGGGTCGGTCCGAACGCTTGCGCCCCAAACCACTCTGCGGAACGCGTGGCATCCGCCCACGACCACCGCCAGGTATCACCCTTCACCGTGGCAACATGATAGGCGGTGACGGACGCCAAGCCCCGCGACGTCATTAATGACAGGGGAGCGCCGAAGGGGGAGGGCGCTGTGCATTGCAAGGGGCTGCGTCCATCGGCTGGTGGGGCGAGCAACGAGTTCAAGTAATGCTGGAATTCCGCGGTGGGTTGCAGGCCCTTGGCGGCGATGTCCTGGCCGGTGACGTCGCCCACGCCGTTGAGGTAGCCGGGGGTGCGTAGGTGCATCACCGACCCATTGGAAAACTCCACCAGCGTGCGGCCTTCTTCCGGCTGCGAGGTGCGGATACCGAGCCCGTGCAGAGAGGCGAAGCCCTCGCATGCGCGAACCGACACGTGCGGGGACCATGCTGCTGCGAACAATTGCTGGTGGGGGTCCTGGTGCGGCAGCCAGTCGATGATCGCGAGGGTCCGGGTGCCGTCGGTCTTGGGCAGGCTGATGCCCGGGCGGCCCATGAGGCGCGCGGAAGCGGCCGCGAGATCTGACCAGGATTCGCCCGGAACCGTCACGGCAGCGAACGTGCGGGGGGCCTGGCCCCGCAGAATAAAACGAATGCTGATGGAGTCGTCGCTGGCAAACGGTGAGACCGAAGGGTCGTGCGTGGTGCCGGACGATGCGTCCGACGAGGAGTCAGCAGATGCATCAGGCGAGGTGTTGGACACGGGGGCGTGTGCTGGACCGTTCGCCATGCCTTGCGGGGTGGCGGTACCGGTGGGTGCGACCTCGATGTGTTCGATGTGGCCGAGTTCCTGCAACAAACACTGGATGCTGGCGGCACAGTTCAAGGAGCCGAAGGCGGCGGCGTCGGACGCGTTGGTGGCGAAGGCAGTGTCGGCGTTGACTGCGTCGGCGGTGTCGGTGGCGTTGGCGGCGGGGCCAGTCGAATGCTCAGACATAGCTCACAGCATACTGACAACAGTGCCGCCGCGGACGGACAATGTGCGCCACGCATGACTCGCTGCAACTGACTGCAACAACAGCTAAGGCGGCGGTAGCTAAGGCGCGTAAATGTAACCCGATCGCGCACAAGTCGATATAGTCCCATGAGAGACTTTTAACGAATGCGGCAAAACTGACAACCCGGGTTACACCGGTGAAGCTGCCGCAGTCGCAAAACACACCAGTACACGGAATCCCTCAAGGAGCAGTTGAAAGTGCGCACGCGTCGGATGTTGACCTCCCTGCTAGTAAGCACTACCGTCTTCGGCGCGGCGCTTAGCCCAGCCCCAGTCCACGCGCAAGACCACGGACTCGACCCCGAAGGTACCGACAACCCCGGCAACACCGACACCCGTCGCGCTCCCAGTGGCTTCTCGGAACAAGGTTGGCTGAACGCCCTCATGCCTTCAGTTAACCCACAGTTCGACAACCCCATGTTCCCCAACGGGCGCGAAGGCATGCCGAAAGCACAGATCGACATGCACCCAGAGGAAATCGAACGCCTCAAGCTTTGGATGGGCGTCAACGGAGATACCGTCCGGCAAATCAATGCCTACTCCCCGTCGATGGGCCGCTGGATTCCCTTGGTGTGGTTGCCTGCGCCGGACACCAGCACGCCCCGCCCCGTCGTCTACGCATTGGGTGGCGCCGATGGGGGCTACACCGACCAACATTGGCTGAACCGCTCTGACCTGCCGGAACTTGCCCGCGAAGGTAACTACCATGTGGTCATCCCCGCCCTGGGCCGCCACTCTGCCTACACCGACTGGGTCGAGGAATTGCCGGAACAGGGCGGCAAGCAAATGTGGGAAACCTTCCTCACCTACGAGCTGCCCGAGGCACTGGAAGCCGAAATTGGTGGCGACGGCCAGCGCAGCCTCATCGGCATGTCCATGTCGGGCGGTACCGCACTGAACTACGCCGCCCACCAGCCGGGTTTCTATTCCTCCGTGGCGTCCCTGTCCGGTTGCGCCGCGAACAACACCTGGTGGGGTCGCTACGGGCTCAACCGCACCATCGAAGGTGGTGGCGGAAACGCCGACATGATGTGGGGCCCGATGAACTCCCCACTGTCTCGCTACAACGATGCTGTCCTTAACGCCGAGCGGCTGAAGGACCAGGAAAACCTCTACGTCTATTCCGCCACCGGTTTGATGGGCGCCCTGGACTTTTTCGGCGACTGGGCCCCGGCTAACAGCAACCAGAAGAAAGACCGCTGGAGTTTGGGCTTCAGCATCGAGGCTGCGTCTAACCTGTGCGCCCACCAGCTGAAGGTCCGTACCGATAGCCTGGGCATCACCGACATCGCCTACGATTTCCCAATGGCTGGCACCCACAGTTGGGACGCGTGGAACACGGCCCTGCATGCGTTCTGGCCTCGCCTTCAGCGTGGATTCGGCGAGGAGGTCGTGGTGCCGGACGTTCCTAGCTTGGGATCCTCCGACCGCGGCTCCTCCGATCCTGCGACCGGCGTTAGCACCTCTTCCGAATTGGCGGAAGGTTCGTCCGCGTTGGGTTCCTCGGATGGTTCTTCGGATGATGACGCCGCGAGCGGCAGCGCCGCGCTTGGGTTCCTGGCGGGCAGTAGCATGGCGCTGGGTAACTCCAGTAACTCGCTGCTGCAGATGATTTTTACGCTATTCAACCTGCTGTTCGGTTGGATCAGCAGGGCCACGTTTAGCGGCTAGTTGCACTAAATTGCTGCCCTGATTACTGCTGGAAACTCTGTAGGGTGTCAGCGGTATGTACGACTGTGGCTTGAGGGCTCAGAGGTACCCTTTTCCTTGAGCGATCTGGTTTTGAATTTCAGCGGAATGCTTTCGGATGTCCTCCGAGTCTGCCTCTTCTGAAAGTTTCCCAAGATTTCGTTCAAGAGAAAATCGGTAGGCCAAGTAGATTAAAGCTACTGCGAGAATAGCCAGAAGCAACCAGAGAAAAAAGCTCATTGTTCTAGTTCTGGCCGTATCCGATCCACGCTAAGCAGGCACGCATCTGCCAGTCTTCGTGAGGCCGGTTCGCAATGTTTTTGCAAGTGTATTCATTTGGGTACCAGCCGGTGCACCTTGGCCCATTCTCGTATTCGCATTCCTTTGCTGGGAACACGTGAGGTACCTGAGCGTGAACGGGGGATGTACATATGACTACAGCTGCGACTGCTGCCAGACATGCGCTTAAGTTCTTTTTTAAAGCGTTCATGTGGATCTCCCTTAGGAGTTGTGTGACTCTGAAATGAGTAGCTGCCAAAATAGAAATATTTTCCACATATAGCAACCACTTTGAAGTGATCTTAGTAATATCTCGAGGGGGTGCTAGTCCCTAATCGCTGCTAGTTGGCGGGGCCGGGCCCCTGCCGCTAGTCGGCGACTAGCGGTTCGAGCACGAACTCGGGGTGCTCCTTTTCGATGAACTGCAGGCGCCACTTGTCACCAAACAAAGCAATGAGCTCCCCATCGGTGCGGGTAAAGACCTCACACCCGCGCTGCTTGGTCAATTCTGCAGCTGTCTCCGGGGTAGTGCGCCGGGCCACTGAATAGGGGACTGGCTCGGCGATGGTCTCCACGTTGTATTCGTTGTCCATGCGGGCCATCATGACCTCGAACTGCATGGGGCCGACTGCGGCCATGACCGGCGCGGCGTCACCACGCGCATCATTTTTCAAGATCTGTACGACACCTTCGGCCGCCAACTGATCCAAAGCCTTGCGGAACTGCTTGTACTTGCCCAAGGACTTCGCGCGCAACGTGCGGAAATGCTCGGGTGCGAACTGTGGCATCGGCGGGTACTGCACCTTACGGCCTGCGTAGATGGTGTCGCCGGGTGCGAGTGTTCCTGCGTTGACCAAACCAACAATATCGCCGGGGTAGGCGGTGTCGACGGTGTTGCGGGTGCGGCCGAACACGGTGAGCGCATACTTGGTGGAGAAACTCCTACCGGACTGGGCGTGCGTGACCTGCATGCCGCGGTCGAACTCGCCGGACACAACGCGCATAAACGCCAGGGAGTCGCGGTGGTTTTTGTCCATGCCAGCCTGCACCTTGAACACCACGCCGGAGAAATCATCGGTGACGTCGCGGGCGGCGTCGAAGGCTGCAGTGGCCTCGTCGATTGCCTTCTGGGAGGACGCACGCGAGCCGGGTGAGGGGGCGAGCGCGCACAGGGTATCGAGGATCTGGTGGACGCCGAAGTTCAGCATTGCGGAGGCGAAAATTACCGGGGAGGTGGTGCAGTCCAGGAAAAGCTCCTGGTCATGCAGGGCTCCATCCATCGTCATCAATTCGACTTCTTCCGCTGCGGTCGACCACGCATCCCCTTCACGCTCTTCGGCCTGCTCCGGGTTGTAATGCTCCTCGGGGGCGATGGTGGAGCCGCCGGCGGTGCGGATGAAGTGGATGTATTCCTCTGGCTCACCGTCATCGCTGACCTTGGCGAGCCCACGGAAGTCGCCGGCTTCACCCACCGGCCAAAACAGGGGAGTGGGCTGCAGGCCGATCTCTTGCACGATCTCATCCATGAGCTCGAGCGGCGCCATACCGGGGCGGTCCCACTTGTTGATCACCGTGACGATCGGCAGGCCACGGGCCTTGCACACGCGGAACAGCTTCAGTGTTTGGGGCTCCAGGCCCTTCGCGCCGTCAATAAGCATCACGGCCGCATCCACCGCGGTGAGAACGCGATAGGTGTCCTCAGAGAAATCCGCGTGGCCGGGCGTATCCACCAAGTTGATCATGTAGGGCTCGCCCGTGTGGCCCTCTGGTGCGTATTCGAACTGCAGGGCGGAGGACGCGATGGAAATACCGCGGTCTTTTTCCATTTCCATCCAGTCCGACACCGTGGCCTTGCGCCCTGCCTTGCCATGCACCGCACCGGCTTCGCTGATGACGTGCGCGTGCAGCGCCAATGCCTCCGTCAGAGTGGACTTACCGGCATCGGGGTGGGCGATGACGGCGAAGGTACGGCGGCGGGCGGCTTGGGCAAAAAGATCAGACACGGACGCCTATCTTACAGGCAGCAAGGCCAAACGCAGGCGCGGGTTGCGCCCGAGTGCGCACAGGGTTAGCGCTTGCGGGTGTGCACAATGTTTTGGGCGCGATCAACGCCCTCAGTGATGATTAACTGCGCAGCAACGATGGCGTCGGCCGACTGGGTGGGCAGGGTATCGAGGATCTCCTGGGTCATGGGGCCGATCACGTGCTCGATGATCGGAACGCCAGCGGGACGGCCGATACCCATTCGCACACGCGCGTAGGCACCGGATCCGAGCTGCGCGGTGATGGACTTCAGCCCATTGTGGCCATTATCGCTACCGCCCGCCTTCAGCTTGACCGTACCTGGCGGCAAATCGAGCTCATCGTGGATGACGATGACGCGCTCCGGAGGAATCGACCAGTGCTGTGCGAGCGCGGCGACCGCGACACCGGACTCATTCATATACGTATCCGATCGCACCAGTGCGACGGTGTTCTCGCCCCAGGTGGTGACGGCGGCATGGGCGGTGCAGCCGGGTACGGGCTGCAGAGATAGCTGCGTGCCTGAAGGCTGCGAGCCCTGGCCGGGTGCGTAGTCGTCCGCGTGGTCAAGCGCGTGGTCGATGGCGAAGTACCCGACGTTGTGTGGCGTCAGCTGATACTTGGCTCCCGGATTGCCGAGTCCGATGATGAGCCACTCAGGATCTGCCGGGGTCTGCGCGACGTTAGGACCTGCAGGTGCGCGAGAAGCACATGCGTCAGAGACAGACGGGGCGTCATTATCGCGGGAAGAAAAAATCTGGGCGATGCGCTGAAGGAAGCGAGGTAAAACCATGGACACCATAGTGGCAGATCGTCAACACGCAACGACACAGCGGGCGCGCCATGGCGTTGTAATGGCGGTGTAATGGCGGTGCGATAACGGTGGCGAGGTACAACACCTCCACAAAGTAACCCCGGTAGAGGGTAAAAGGGGCCCGAAACAAAGAAAACTTAGCTACGTTATATGTGTACTTGTTTTCTTTGAATCACACCCCACGGAAGGCGCATTTATGCCCAACAACGACTGGAACCAGCGGATCGAACTAGCAGAAAAGATGATCCCCCTGCTCGGCCAGCTCCGCCGGAACAACAACGTTGTTACCTCGATCTTCGGCTCCCTACTCGACAACGCAACCGCCGTCGATATCGTCAAGTCCCACCGCTTCGCCCGCCGAATTTCCGGCACCGAACTGTCCCTGCACAAGACCTACCCGATCGTCGAACTGCTCACCACCCTTAACCTGGGCACCGCATCCATCGATCTCGGTGAACTCGCAGTCCGCTTCGACGAACGCGGCGGCGACCTCGAAGCCTTCCTCCGCGAAGAACTCGCCGACGTCATAGACGCACCCGTCACCACCGCCGACGAAGTAGACGTCGTCCTCTACGGCTTCGGCCGCATCGGCCGCCTGCTCGCCCGCATCCTGCTCGCCAAGCAATCCTACGGACGCGGCGTCAACCTCCGCGCCATCGTCGTACGCAAAAACGGCGACAATGACCTGCAAAAACGCGCAAGCCTGCTGCGTCGCGACTCCGTCCATGGCGCCTTCGACGGCACCATCAAAGTCGACGAAGACAACAACATCATCTGGGCCAACGGAACCCCCATCCAGGTCATCTACTCCAGCGACCCCGCAACCGTCGACTACACCGAATACGGCATCAATAACGCCATCGTCGTCGACAACACCGGCCGCTGGCGCGACCGCGAAGGCCTCTCCCAACACCTCAAATCCACCGGTGTGTCCAAGGTGCTGCTCACCGCGCCGGGCAAGGGCGACATCAAGAACATCGTCTTCGGCATCAACGATGGCGACATGACCGCAGACGACCAGATCCTCTCCGCGGCGTCATGCACAACAAACGCCATCACCCCCGTCCTCAAGGCCGTCAACGACAAATACGGCGTCGAATTCGGCCACGTCGAAACCGTCCACTCCTTCACCAACGACCAAAACCTCATCGACAACTTCCACAAAGGCTCCCGCCGTGGACGCGCCGCCACCCTCAACATGGTGCTCACCGATACCGGTGCCGCCAAGGCCGTCTCCAAGGCCCTGCCCGAGTTCGAGGGCAAGCTGACCGGCAACGCCATCCGCGTCCCCACCCCGGACGTCTCCATGGCGGTGCTGAACCTCACCATGGTCGGCGAGGTCGACCGCGATGAGGTCAACGAATACCTCAAGCAGGTCTCCCTGCGCAGCGACCTGCGCCAGCAGATCGGCTACATCCACTCCCCGGAGGTTGTGTCCAACGACTTCGTCGGCACCACCCAGGCGGGCATCGTCGATGGCCTTGCGACCATCGCCACCGGCAAGCACCTTGTGCTCTACGTCTGGTACGACAACGAGTTCGGCTACTCCAACCAGGTGATCCGCATCGTCGAAGAAATGGGTGGCGTGCGCCCCCGCGTCTACCCGAAGCGCAGCACCATCGACGCTATCTAGGCGGGGCAACGCTAGGCGTGCTGATCGCGCGGCCGTGGTTGGGATTTCGTGTCTGGCTGCGGCCGTTGTTTTTATGCGGTGTGCACTTTTTTCGGGTGGGCGGGCATATGCGACGGTGTTTTCACAGGTCGCTGGCTTTGGGGCGTTGGCCCACCCGATTTTTTGGTACACATTCGATAACGTGACGCCAGTTACTTTTTCTATAGGCTCGTGGGGGAACCTCCCAGCGATCCCACGGAGCAGGAGAAGCGCGACACCGGATTCACGGTGGCGTTCACGGCAGATCGACGGGGCGCGCCGGAGTTTCCCTCCTATACAGACGGCGATGGGGTCGCTTCCTATGGCTTACAGGCTTACGTGAAGGCGAGTAGCGACGGATTTTCGTTGCAGGTGAGGTCGGCGTGTGCTCCGGCGACGGCCGAGACCTTCGATAAGGCCCGCGGAGAAAGCGATCGCAGGCCCAAGGAGTTGGGGTTGGAGCCGATCCCGGTGCGAGGCGATGCGAAAAGTGGCTAGCGGTCTGTTCTGTGGCGTGGAGTGCAATGGTTAGCGGCGTGGAGCGTTGCGGTTGACGGTGTGTGGGGGCGGTGGCTGCTGCTGTTAAGGTAAGCTTTGGATCGTGGATATGGACAAGCTGCGCAAGAAGGCCGCAAAGGCCGCCAAGGGGGGTAAGCGTAAAAAGTGCTGCAAGTCCAAGCCGCGGTGCAAGGGGTGTCCGGTGGTGTTGCACCGTCTGACGAAGGGCGGTTGCTTGGAGCTTGATGACGCCGCGTTGCGGAAGGCTCTCAAGAAAGCGCGCGCTTACTGAGTGACTGCGGCCCAGGGGCGGCAATCGGCCGGGGATGGGTGATAGTTGCTGCATGACGCGTGGTTGGGGTCAATGCTGTGCGCATTGAGGGCGCAATCTGACGATGTTATGGAACTAAAGTTGTATATACAACGCGGTGGGGAGTATGATTCGTTTCTGCAACCTACGCTAATCTACGGCAAGGAGTACCTATGAAAATGATCACTAAGGGTCTAGCGGCTGTCCTAGCTTCCAGTGCACTACTGCTCACCGCATGTGGCGGCACCGGAGAAACCACCGCGACGTCAGAAAGCACAAAAGAAAACGCAGCATCGGGCGACGCAATTACCGTCACCGACGTCGAAGGCCGCACCGTCACCTTCGACAAGCTGCCTGAACGTGTCATCCTTGGTGAAGGCCGCGGCGTGTTCGCAACCTCCATCCTCGACCGTGAACACCCTCTCGACAAGGTCGTCGGCATGGGCAACGACCTGGAAGCGTCAGCCCCCAGCTACTACGACAACTTCAAAAAGTCTGTTCCTGAGCTCGCCGACGTCACCACGATCGGCAACATGGGCCACGGCGACGTCACCGTCGAAAACCTCCTCGCACTCAACCCCGACGTTGTCGTCATGAGCGCCGACGCCTACAAGACCTCCGGCACCAACGGCCTGCTGCAGAAGCTCGACGACGCAAAAATCAAGTACGTCGTCACCGACTTCCGCCAGCACCCGCTGGAAAACACCACCAAATCCGTCGAAATGCTCGGCACTGTCCTCGGCAAAGAAGACAAAGCCAAGGAATTCACCAAAGAATGGACCGACAAGGTCAACAGCGTGAAGGAACGCGTCGAGAAGCTCAACGACCGCCCCAGCACCTTCGTGTGGCGTGCGGCCGGCCTGAAGGAATGCTGCTCCACCGTCAACGACAGCAACCTCGGCGAAATGATCAACCTTGCAGGCGGCGACAACCTCGGCGACCACCTAGTCGACGGGCCGTCCGGTAGCGTCACCGCCGAACAGCTGATCGCTTCCCAGCCTGATGCGATCATCGCCACCGGTGGATCCTGGGCGCCGGACAAAGACAAGCCCGAAGTAGTGCCCCACGTAGAACTCGGCTACAACTCCGACCCGGAGACAGCACAAAAGACCCTTCAAGGCCTGCTGGCAACCCCCGGCTTTGAAGAACTGAAGGCCCCCAAAGACGACGAGTTCTTCGCCGTATGGCACCAGTTCTACGACTCCCCGCTGAACTACATCGCCATCGAGCAGTTCGCCAAGTGGCTGCACCCCGACGAGTTCAAGGACCTCGAGCCCGAAAAGGACCTGAAGGAAGCCCACAAGAAGTACGTCGCCTTCGACGCGACCGGCGTCTTCTTCGTCAAGGACGACCAGAAGTAATAGCTGGCACACACAACGCTCGGCACACCGCCCGGCACGCCACCCGAGGAATGGAAACGGTAGGACAGTGACAACAGTCGACACCCTTGTCTCCGCACACAGACGCCGCGTCGCCCGGCGGTGGGCAATCATCGCGCTGCTCATCGCCGGGGCACTGGCCGCATTCGTGACCTCCACAGTGGTCGGCCCCATCGACTTAGGCGCGAAAGAAGTCGTCCAGGGTATCTTTTCCCCGAGTAGTCTGACGGACCAAAACCGGGTGGTGCTGTGGAAACTGCGTCTGCCGATGTCAGTGATGGCGCTGCTCGTCGGCATGACGCTGTCCCTGGCCGGGGCGCAGATGCAAACCATCCTCGGAAACCCCCTCGCCGAGCCCTTTACCCTAGGAATATCCGCAGCGGCGGCGTTTGGCGGGGCGGCCGCGATCGTGCTGGGCATCACCATCATTCCGGTTGCGCAATTCAACCTCGCGGCGACCGCATGGATCTCCGCAATGGTCGCGACCACGCTGATCGTCGTGGCGTCAATACGCAGGGGAGCCTCCGCCGAAACAATGATCCTTTTGGGCATTGGTCTGGTGTTTTTCTTCCAGGCGATGCTCAGCCTGATGCAATACTCGGCGTCCGTGGAGGCTCTGCAGCAGATCGTGTTCTGGACCATGGGGTCGATGACCCGCGCAACCTGGCTGGGTAACGGAATTATTGCGGTCGTTCTGGTGGTGTCGCTGCCGATTTTCATGTGGCTGTCGTGGCGGCTGACGGCGCTTCGCCTGGGGGATGCGCGCGCGATGGCGATGGGCATCAACGTGCAGCGCCTGAGGGTCGTGGTGCTAATCATGGTGTCAGTGCTGGCGGCAACCACCGTCGCCTTCTCGGGAATAATCGGCTTCATTGGTTTGGTGGGGCCACACATTGCGAGAATTTTGGTGGGGGAGGATCAGCGCTACTTCATTCCGGCATCCATGGCCTCCGGTGCGCTGGTGCTCGTGTGTTCACATGCGGTGTCGTTGATGATCCGTCCAGGGCTAGCGATACCGATCGGCATCATCACGGCGGTCATCGGGGTGCCGTTCTTCATCCTCATCATCATGACTAGGAAGCGGGCGAATTGGTGAACGACGTGGCGCAACACAATGAGGCTACTACGCTGCACATTGAAGACTTGAACGCTGGGTACGGCTCGTGCAACATCCTTGAAAACTTCGCGCCGCAACCTTTGCGCGGAGGCCGAGTCGTGGGGCTGCTTGGGCCGAATGCCTGCGGAAAATCCACGCTGATCAAAACGATCGCGGGCGTGCACCTCAAGCTCGGCGGCTCTGTCTACCTACGCGCCGACGATGGTGAGATACTGCAGGGCAAACCGCTCCGCGGCGTCATTGGTTACGTGCCGCAAGACCTCCCCGGATCCGCATCGCTGACCGCATTCGAAACCGTGTTGGTGGCGGCCAGGCGCGTCGCCGTCGGGATAAAACCCACCGAGCTGGCGGCTCAAACCATGGTTGAGCTGGGCATTGGGCACATTGCGGAAAGCTACATCGGGGAACTGTCGGGAGGACAGCGGCAAATGGTGGCGGTCGCGCAGATGCTGGTGGGAGACCCCAAGGTGATGCTGCTAGATGAGCCCACCTCGGCGCTCGACCTGCACCGGCAGCTGTACCTGCTCGGGCTCGTGCGGGAACGGACGCGGCGTGCCGGGGCAGTGACGATGGTGGCGATACACGACATCAACCTGGCAGCACGGTTCTGCGACGACCTTCTCGTCATGCGGGGCGGGAAGATCATCGCTCAAGGCGCACCGTGCGACGTGCTGTGCGAGGGACTCATCAAGACGGTGTATGACGTCGCGGCGGAGATCCTCGACCACAACGGAACCCCCGTCGTGTCGCCCACCGGGCTTTGACGCAGGCTGCCTGGGGGCGGCGGCTGGGTTTGTGGGGCCGTATAGACGGAGGGGCGCTAGTTGGCGGGATCCTCTGCTGCTTCCTCTCCTGTCTTCTCTTTGGGGTCTTCGGCCCTGCTGCCGGAGGGTGTAATCATCACGTCGAAGACGGGTTCCCGGTGTTGGTACAGTTCGGCGCGAACCGCCGTGGGATCCTCGGGATCCGGCAGGAAATCAAAAGCGAAAGGCGTGCCGACCGTCTGCACACCATGCTCGGTGATCAGATCAAAGACCGATGCCTTTCCGGAGGGGGTGACACGGTAGGGCACGTGCGTCAACATGTCGGGGGCGGAGCAGCGGGGATCCTCGATGGCGCGTTTGTGCACGGCGGCGACGAGGTCCGCGATGGGTGCCTTGGTGGGGGAGAACGTGGTGATTGCGCCGAGGACGTCGTCGAGGGGCTCATCGCTGAACTGTGAACCGTCGGAATCGTCGAGGTGCCACTACGACCAGGTGCGGGGGCTGCTTGCAGTTGCGGGAACGGTCACCGCGACGGAACCGAGTTCACCATTTTCGAGTTGGAGTACGAGCAATTTGACCTGGTTGGCGCCGCGGTCTTTTAGCTCCTGGACGTGGGTGGTGGCGGTGGTGAGGGCATCGAGGGAAGCGCCCTTGAAGAATGCGCCGTGGAAGGGATTGATGGGGAGGACGGAGCACGCGGAAAGTGTGGCGACGGTGAGGAGGGAGGCGGAGAGGGTAGCGGCGGTGGTGGGGGATTCTTGGGGGCGTTTGGTGGGGCGGCTGATTGCGTGCCGAAAATTTTATTAGCGCCAACGTGTTAGCCCCCGCAGGCTCTCCGCAGGAGGCATAAAGGCATCATCTACGTGCCTAGTTACTATGCGTGGTTACTCGGTAACTTGCACGGTGCCTATTTAAAGCGGCACCACCTTGTGCATGTCCTGGTGGGGGATACCCGCATCCATATAGGTGGTGCCATCGATTAACTCGTAGCCCAAGGCAAGATAGAACCCCACCGCCTGCACCTGTGCAGCAAGCACGAACCTTACTGCGCTAGCTTGGGGCGCTGCGGTAGACGCGACGTCAGCACCCACACGCTCCAACAACGCCATAATCTGCCGACCGACACCGGTGCCACGCAAAGAAGAATCCACAGCTACGCGGCCAATATGCACCACGCACGGATCATTAGGCACATCCTGTAACACCCGCCCGATCGCAACCACCTGGCCAGAGCCGTCCGTCAACCACGCGTGAGTTGTCGTGGCGATCAGATCCTGCCCGTCCCACTCCAGGTCTTCCGGAACCTTCTGCTCGTCGATAAACACCCGCCGGCGCAGCTGGGTCGCGGTATCCAATTGGCTGCGCAGCGTGGGATTCGCGTCGGCCTGAGCACCATTAACAACGTGAGGGAGGAAAGCCATGCGCCCACTCTATACAGGTGGCGCGTACAGATGGCTGGCTCTGAAGGGTTGTAGCTGGGTGCGGCGCGAACTTATTGATCAGCGTCTTGAAAACGTTACGCTGAAGCAGTCCCTCATCGACCAGGCCGTAGCGGCGTTAAAAATCTGCGGGCAGGAAAATAGCCTACTATTCTGGGACACACACGGTGCTGAAATCACCGGTACATAAAAGAACCCGATCGGATGGCAGTCCGATCGAGGTTTCGGGCAAAGCCCGTCTAGTTGAGAAGTCTGATGAGCTCAACTAGTGCGGTCATAAGAATTACGAGCTCGGTCAGCAGTGTAACTACCTCGCGAAAGGTGCTGCCGGCCGAGCTTTTGCCTAAAATGACAACCGTGACTGACACACCCCGGCGCTCCCCGCGACGTCATTTCACCCGCTGGGTCGTTGAACCGGGCGACACGCTTGCAGCCATCCTGGCCGAACTACCCACGCGAAGCGGCGTCTACATCATCGAATTCGCGAACGGGGAACGCTATGTAGGCGAAACGGAAAACATTCAGACTCGCTTCGCCACACACGTCCTACGCTCCGGGCAGCACGCACCGTGGAAAGACGCCGTCGCACTTCAATTCTGGCCCCTACCGAGATTCAGCCGCGCCGAACGCCAAGTCGAGAAACGGAAACTCATCGAAGAACTGCGCGCACAAGGCCACACGCTGCGTAACCGCACTTGGAACCTTTACTCCACACAGCCCGGAACACTCGACGGTACCCTCGACGCCGACACATTCGAGCACTGGGCAGCCGGCACCATCGACCACGCCATTCGTCGGGACTGGCACGAACCAGATGCTGTCCTAGAGCGTTGCATCCGCGACGGCTCCAAACTCATGCGCAACACTGCGGCCGTCCCGGGGTTATACGGCGCAATTATTGATGACGTCGCGTCGGTACTTCACCACACCATCCCCATGCCGGTCACGTTGGAGGCCAAACGCTGGACTTTAAGCGACTTCCCTTCGACCAGTGGTGGTCGCTTTGTCACACTCAACGTGGGAAGACTAGAGGTGTACTTCGCGCCCCGCGAATGGGATGACCCGTGGGTGGTGCTCAATGCTGCGTTGGGAACCGTGCAGAAGATTAAACGCGAACGACAGCTCAAGGAGTTGGACGCCGTGGCCACTAGTGGAGCATACAAAGGACACCCCGTTGACCAGTTTGCTTTTGGTGCGGGTGAGGTCGCGGAAGCATTTGACCGGTCGCCAGCATTGCTGGAAGGCGTGCGCCGGTTGACGATGCAGTTGATGCGGCGGGAAACCTCTGGCCTGTTCGCACGTCATCACAGTGAGGTGCTGGCGACCGAGGTATTCCGCTACATGCATGTCAGCTACTTTGATGGTGACACCAGCGGGTAGTTTTATACGTCCCATCCTTCTTTTCTGAAGAAGTACTCCGCGATGGCGTGCTTGACCGGGCTATCAGCCACGAAGGTTCCGGCACGTAGTTCGCGCCGGGCGTGGCTCATCGCTTTATTAAACTCCGTCTGCGGGAATTGCTTTTGCACATGCTCTGGCAGTAGTGACCATGCCCCGAAGGAGTGCGACGGCAACCCTCTTTGTGGGCCCAGGAGTGTGCGTAGGTTGTGTTCGCGCTCAAAGTCGGCGACGCTTCCTTGCCGCCGGCTGCGACTGATTGATGGCTTTGTTTTCCCGCTCCCGGTTGTGGTGCCGGCTGCTCCTGCCATGGGGGCGGCCCCCATCATCGGCCCCATTGGTCGACTGCCTGCACTGC
>ERZ773050.261-NODE-261-length-31011-cov-4.017186_pt1 | contig 31011 bp, 42 predicted proteins | sample MGYA00580632_ERZ773050 | MGnify/ENA primary metagenome ERZ773050 (study PRJEB29015, sample SAMEA2738123) | human oral metagenome | biome: human oral; feature: human-associated habitat; material: saliva | place: China | collected 2166 ... | reverse complement strand
CGACGCCCTCTACGCCGCCCACCTCTCCGAGGGCAACTATCGGCGGGCGCTGGATCTTTATCAAGGCAAGGCGGCCGAACTCGGCGAGGAATTTGTCTTCCTCCAGCGGATCCTCCGTGCCACGGTCAACGCTCAGCCTCTGGAGATGAAGGCGCTCTCCGAAGACCTCTCACGGCTGACCAAGGAGGAGCAGTCGAGCATCCTGGAGTACCTGGGGCGGATGTTCCGGGAGTTTTACCTCTTCAACCTGGACCTGCCTGAGATCAATTACCTGACGACGCGCGAAGAGAGGATCGCCCGCTACCTTCGCTCGTGCATCACGGGTCAGAACGTCCGTCAGGTGGAGTCCGAGCTCGACGAAGCTCGCCGTCATTTGGCGCAGAATGTGCAGTCGAAGATGGTCTTTTTTGACCTGCTTCTACGCCTGACTTCCACCCTTGCGCCGAGCTACAAACAGGCGGGGGTAAGGTAGCTTTCTTGCCCCCTCTCTAATTTCTTCTCCCATAGTTCTTTAGGTTTCCTTGCGGAAGGCGCAAAATTTCCTTCCGCAAGGAAATAAATTTTCTTCCGCAAGAAAAAAAATTTCCTTGCGGAAGAAAAAATATTTTCGTGCGCATAGAAATTTTTCTGCGTGCGCACGTATAATGCGGAAAACGAAATGTGGGCGATTTTGCAAAACGAAATGCAGTAACGGAGGAAAACGAAATGCGGTAGAAAACCTCCGTAAATCAATTGGCAGCATCAGGAGTTGATCCTTGATGCTGCCAATTGCATTATGCCTACTAGGCGGAAAACACGACGATATTGAACGGCCTGAGTAAGCTATCTCTTGGAGATCCTGTCGTGATAGTAATGTGAGTTACGTCTCGATCTCTGTTATAGGTAACAGACGTCGAAGCATTGCCTAGCGAACCTCCAATCTCAAAGTCATTGGTTGATGTGTACACGATGACATCACGTGCGAACTTATGGCTGATGTCAAAGTGAACAGAGCCACCTTGAATGCGAGAAGGAGCTGTGACAAACACACCCATCTTATACAATGCAGACGGGTTAGCTAGGTCTCCTGGAGACGATGTGAACTCTAAACTAAGGATACCAATCACTTGCCCGGGCGTAGAAGACCAATCATGCGCCTGCAGCGATGGCGTAGGCTTACTGATCACTCTACGGGCGAGGCGAATCCCCTCAGAAGTCACGAGCTCTTGTACAAAACCGATCTCCTCGGCATCCCCGTTGGCAAGGCGGTTAGCTGTGAGTGTCGCCCCAACGAGTTGGGGTTTGGGCATTGGTAGCTGGCTGTCTTGGTATCCACTGAGCTGGCCTGAGAGAAGGATCATGCTCCCCAAAGGTGGGACTTGGGTCCCCGTGAGAACTGCCCGACTAGACGCATCTGCATACATGGTGTATGACTTGCGAGAGAGCTCGTAAAGATTAGCTGTGTCAGCCGTATGTACTACACCTGCCGAGCGAGACTGTACTGTACCAATGCTATCCGATGAACCAAGGGGCATTACATGGGCGACCCTCATGGTACGTGCTGCCTTATACACATCGCCCTGGACTTTGATGTCAGAGACCGTCTCACGTATGACCACGCTGTAGTCCTTACCTGCTTGTACGTCAATAGTCAGGGTTGCGACCTCGAGGATCTCTCCTCTATAGATCAGCGACCCAGGTTCGGTTTTAGTTGGGGACTTGACAATTATGGGGCGATTTGACTTTGGTCCGTCAATGATCCCTACCAACTCCTGGAGCTGGAGTATCTGTCCTTGGATGAAAGATAGGGTCTCTGTTGACAGGGGATACTGCCCCGACTTCCCTGCGCTATTAGTTGCTGTGGTGTAGTTTGCTCGGTTCATGTTTGTTTGAATGGGGATTAATTAGCGATTAATCGAGACATATTGAGGATGCTTGGTTGGCAACTTATATCTATTGATCAGCCATTGAACCTCGGACAGTTTGGAGTCGAATATGTCTTTGGGGACGCACACCAAGAAGCTCGTTGAGTCTGCTCCTTCTCTTTCCGATCTTGTGATCAATGATGTCTCCGATGGAGGGAGTGCGATGGGCACAGGGGTGCCCATCGCTGACTCTGTCACCGCAAATGGCACTCTACCCGTTGGTGTCAAGTCTTCAATGCGATAGCGGATGCCCAGAGATGAGGGATACTGCTCCTCGAGCATCGCCAGTAGGGAGAAGACCTGTCCGTTATGCTTGAGCTTATATCGGTCTTGCTCAAGATCCTGCAGTGACCTGGCATGCAACTGCCGTAGAGGAGCTGATACTGCGCCGAGCAGAGCCAAGATAAGAGGCTTGCGTAAGAAGAAGGGCAGAGCATCCTCAAGGACCTCGCTCCAGTCAACCACGCTAGTATTGTTAGATTGAATTGAACGGCTCATAGGGCTTGTAGGTGATCGAGAGCGACCTGATCTTATAATACCCAGACGACGGGCGGTGGAAGCCTGTAAATTCCTTCCAATCATCCTCCCCAGAGGCGGAGGATGATGCCGATGTGACTACGCTTGACTCAACTCCTGCGACTTGAGAAAGAGATACGACCAGATCAGAGGGCCTAAACACCCCATCGAATGGTAATGATGTGGTGTTGCGCTCTACGACCTTGCGTATCTCCCTCTGCCTATCCTGAGATGGAAGACCCGAGTCAAGCAGAAGAGATGGCTGCATGTATATCTCTAGACTCAAATCAAGGTCGTCTCCAGGAGCTGAAATGACACGTACAGCTACTCCAGCATCTTTGATCTGGGCGATGTATGATCTAATGCCACTAAGCACACTCTCCGATAGTACGACTGGTGCACCAGCCTCATCTACGCCAGCTACCTTGAGATAGACGGTGTCTTGATACTCGCTAGCTACAGCGTAGCGGACAATATGAGCTTTAGCCAGATCATCATCACTAGCTCCAGCTGTATCGAACTCATCCGAATAGGGCTTGAGACTAAACCCATGCAGGTAAGACTTAGCACGATTGGAGTACCAAAATAGCGTGTGTGGCTCCGATGCTACTATGAGCTCGCTCACCTCTCGCCGGTGGTCGTCGTAGATTGCCTCTAGCTTGGCAATGCCAGCGGAAAAAGACCAGAAGAGGAGGCTTTCGATGGAAACTTTGGAGAACTGTTCATCATAAGTCTTACCGGGAGTTAGACCATAAGCCTTAACAACATCCTCATTTGCTCCGAAAGCCTCTGTCATCAATCGCCTGATGTCTGCAATATTTCGTGCCATAGTGTAGTCGTTTAGTCGGTGAATGAGATTAGGTAGCCATCATTGGTTAAGCTGACCCTATCGACGGGAAGGAGGCAAAAGCGCATCTGCTTAGCCGCCTCAGTTGGGAACATAGGATCTGGTTGCCCTCCCAACATGTGGTAAGCTCCCAGTCCAAGCCGTGGCCACTCTCCGAAGGTCCCAGGGGAGCCAAAGAGAAGGAAGGCGGCTGTCTGCTCCTGCACTCGCCCCAGTTGCATTCGGCCTTTGCTCAGGTCAAGATCACCCGTGTCTGTTGAAAGTAATATGCCTAGCATGGGTATATATCTATTAATGTTTGACGTTAACATCCTCATAGTCGCTTGGCTTGCTCGATCGTAGCCTTGTGCTTGACCAAGAGGTGATAGCTCCCTTAAGAGCTGCACCACCATCATTAGGCACCGGCGACCACCTTGAGAGAGCCTGTTTAAGGGAATTAATATCAGACTCAATGGCGTTAAGCCGATCGGTCAGTCCATCGATGTTGACTAAGCCTCCCAACTTGCCTCCATTGAAGATGAAGCCCTCGGGTGTGATCTTGAGTGTTTGGTCTCCTATCTTGATATCAATGGAATCTAACTCATCAGCTAGGAGGACTGCACCAGTGTCCGCCCCATCGACAAGTCCCACAATCACAAATGATCCCACCCTAGGGAAGAGCGTCATCCCATCCGTACCCTCCTGGTCTCCTTGAAGATTACAAGCCAAGAGGGGAGCTGACTCATCTAAGGGCTGACAGTCCACGGTGCGAGCAGCCTGATCTACGGCTATGACCTCGCAGGCTTTGAGGTAATGGGTGCTTGCCCCAGAGAGCTGTCGGACGATTTTTGCGATTTGGCTCATACTACTCTGCTACTCTATAGCCTAAGGTGACCTCTTGACGGAAGCCCTCTGCACCATATTTGATGGTTACTTTACGTGCCTGATATATGCCCATCCGCTTGCCATCTAAGCGGATGCCAATATGATCAAGCTTGTCGATAAGTCGAGCTCCGAATGTGGTGAGGCTACCGGCAAGTCCATCCCGTTTGAGGCGACGAAGCTCCTGCTCCGCCCACTTACGCAGCTCTGGCTCACTCTTGTTGTAAGTCGTGACCGTACGTAGCTCACCATCCTTGTCGCCTAACTCGATCTTTAGCTTCTTGCGCCCCTTGCGCCCCTCGGGCATGATCGATACAGCCTTAAGCTGAATGCGCATGGCATCCGCATGTTGCTCTTTGAGCTGAGTGTCGCTGATGAGATTAACCCCGGAAGCTATGACCTGTCGAGCATCCTTACCTACTTGATGATCAAAGAGCACTCCGGCATAGAGCACGGCTTGTCCGTCCTCGTAGCGATAGAAACTACGTATCCCTTGCTCCTTAAGCTGGCCAAGGAGGCTAGCGACATTATCCGCCTTCACACGGTAAGCTCCTAAGTGCTGCTCTCCCATGACTCGTAGAGGAGACGTGATGCCTTGGTCTTTTAGCACCTGCTCCAGAGTGGCGGATCGGTAAGCCTTGGGTACGGTTGGGGTAGTCTTGAGTCGATACATCTCATCCTCACACTCCAGGACGATAGGTGTCTTGGCGCTGATCTCACGGATATACCCAACAAATGCCAGATGTAGATCATCGTCATAGCCAAGGTAGACACGCACCTTATCTCCTCTACGAAGGGGTACGCCCTCCTTGTGATCCCAGAGCATACGCTTGGGTAGCGTGAGCTTGCAGGTATCGGTCAGCTCATCAGTGCTGCGCTGAATCTCGCAAGCAGTCAGCTTGTCGATAACCCACTTACGGGCGGAATCGATCTCAACTCTAGCTGTTAGGCGATACATAGGCTAGTAATCTGTACTGACGACATTATACTCATTGTCAGATAGAGCAGTGATGGATAGCTCTTGGTAGTTGCTTGCCGTATCCTGCGTTAGGGAGAAACTCTTGACGACGATGCGGTTGACCTCAAAGACATCGAGGAAGGCACTCTGAACTTGAAGGGCCTTATTGACATCTAAGTAGCGACGTAGCTCACGCAGGGCCCCCTCAGGATAGATATCGGCAATGTGGCCATCATCCGTGCCCTGAATGCCAACCTGGATACTTAGCTCATAATCCCCATTGCTTATGTACTCCTTGACGGTACCCTCTAAGCCTACGACTTGAGTGGTCGTGATCTGCTTGGTTCGGGTGAGGGAGACTACGGCATCTGGGAGCAGTAGTGTTGAGCCATCCTCTACCCTAATACGTAGTGGGCAGAGGGTGTATCTACCCTCCCAATAGGATGGGTCGGTAATGGGTAAGGCGACTTGACTCGGCACATACTCCTCCCCTCCCCGCTCCCAAGAGATTGATCCTTTCGGCTTATCAGGGAATCGATAGAGGAGGACCTTGCCTGCGCTAAGGGCAGTCGGTACGATGGTTTGCAGTGTGGACATAGAGGAGAGGACTACTTGCTACCCTCAGCGAGTAGCGTGGCAATGTAGAGGTCTTGATAGTGGGTGATCTTCTTTAGGAGCTCTGGTGTGACCTCCGAGTCGATTGTCATACGATACTCCATCCAGCGCCCAAAGGCAATGAAGGACTCAATGACATCGACGACATTGGCCTTGCTGTCGATGGCCTTGATAGCATCACTAAAGCTCTTGAGTTGCTTGCCGAAACCAGCATCAACCTCGTCACTCGAGAGAGCCTTGTCTAGAAGGCGATCAATTGAGCGTAGGATCTTATTGACGAGCTCTGGGCGGGTAATATTCTGAGCTGCTCGTAACTCTTGCCATCCACCGTCGTTAGCCCATTTGCTTATCGTCACCTCAGAGATGCCGATGCGCTTAGCTATAGTTTTCTGCTCCTCTCCTTGAAGGTAGAGGAGGCGGGCAAAGTCACGCTTCTCCGCTCGGTCTTTCGCTGTCATATGTATGGGCTTGATTATCGGTCATGGGTGGATCTTGAGAAGTGTTCCACTCTCGTCCGAGGGCAAGTGCCTCGTCCTGGGGTAGTAGCTCCCAGTCTGATACCTCATCATCCGGAGATTGGACGATATAGGCAACTTGCTGTAGTCTACGATGCACACACATCTGTCCGTCTGGAGCAATAATCTCTTGCATAATATAATTATATGTAATTAATCGTGAAGCCCTTACTTGTTGCCTGTCTACCTAGTGTCTCCATCTCATCCCGGCGTGCCTCAAAGAACGTACGGGGGAGGTAAATCGTCTTACCAGTGACCGTCTTTGCATTGTCTATAATATACCGGAGAGACTCGGCACTGAGGACAGCGCATCTCGACAGATTAATGCTGTCGCCAAGCCCTTTGATCTTGATAGACTCCAGAGCATCACACCCGTACACAATGTTTTGATAGCTACTCACGCTGCTTAGGTCTATCACTCCGTCAACAGATCTAAGTGAACCATCTCCCTCAAACATGCTAGTTGCGGAACTGGATGGGGCAACTCCGCCCCTAAAAATCACCTGCACCAGTGACGGGCATGAGGCAAATATGTGACTTGCATCCTCCACCAATGGTATAGACCCGAGCTCTGCATATCTCAACTTAGGACAGTTGTAGACCATCTGAGATATGTTTTTGCACATAGGCATGTCACCAACTAAGATCCTCTCCATTGATTTGCATGAGGCAAAGGACTGGTTAGACGATGTAACCATTGGGAGATTGGGGATACGCACCTCGCCTTGGACTCCAGCATCCTTGGCCATGCTAGCAATCGAGACAACTCTATCAATACCACGGATCTCAGGGAGTCTCTCAAGGGCATTATTGGAGGCAAACATGTACGATAAGTCCGGGGAGCTCCATGCTGGGCTAATTTCGACAAATCGACCGAGGGATCTCTGTTGCCAGGTATATAGCTGGGTCTGCTTAAACAGCACAATATGCATAGGCTCGTACGCCTTGATTTTGGGGATAAAGCTAGCAAGACCAGACTGCTCCCTCACGTCTATATCTTTTGACTGTAGCGCTGATGCGAGCCTATCGATTGTCGTGTGTAGCTCCAAGAGATAGTCACCTGTCGATTTACGCCCCTGCATCGGCACGTTTTCGCCAAAGACGATCCGGTGGAGTATGCTGAGGTAGTGGTTATGGTAGTTGGACCACTGCTCTTTTGACAGCTTTGGACTGTCTGTTGTGGTCTCCAGATAATAGGCATAGGCATCCTTACCAGTATTACCCGGATCCCCCTTAGGACCTCTTATATACTCGACCCACTCCTCGTAAGATGTTACTAGACCCCGAGCGAGGGCGGACTGATAAGCGTCGAGCCCAGTCTCCCCTCGCATTATAGATGAGACCTCGGCGGTAACGATGTAAGCCGATGTCATTGCTCCTGGAGCTCGCTCATAAGCAGGGATCACCTCGGCGAAGTCTTGTTTTACCCGCTGACGCTTATAGCCACCGTCATCAGATGGAGTGAAGTAGCTAATCTCGATATCCCACTTGCCCGGCTTTTGGCTTGAGGCAGGGAAGGATACTTCGAGTACGTTATCCCGAATACTAAACTCGGGGGAGACCTCGGCCCAGCGCATGTAGGGAATAAGTCGCACAGAGAGCTCCTTTACTCTAGAGAGGTCTATCTTATGGCTCTCGATGGCGGTATCAGCTGGAGAGCTAGCCAATTGGATAGCCTGCTGATGGAGGATGACTGATATGATGGCATCGTTACCTTGAATGATTGGTAGCATACTACTGGATGGCTAAGTTAGCGTCATTGACCGCTGATAAGAGCGTCTCGACGATGATTGACCTGACCTCGCTCGGGTCAGTGGATAGGTTAGTTGTCTGGATGGTGAGAGACTCTACAAGCTTGCCTATGTTGATTGTGACATTGTGGATCTTACCTGACCCTCCTGAGGTCTTACCACTGGAGGTAGGTGCCCCATTGTTAGTAAGGTACGTGCCCCCATTGCTAACTGTACCTGAGGCAGTGGGCTTACTCCCTTGGGATGGCTTATCTGGTCGCTGAGGCTTACTGCTCTGGGGATCCCCCCCGTCACCGATGAATTGGATGAGGCTTTTGTCGAGCTGTGCACTTCCCTGCCCTTGGCCCTCCTTCTGCTTGCTCTTGGCTTTTTCCTCGGCTTCAGACCGAGCCATCTCCTCATCATACGCCTGGCGGAAGGCATTAGCCGTGTCCGCACCGAACTTGCTCATCGCCCCCGACATCTTGCTGAGGGCATTGTTGATACCATCCCCGTCAAAGCTGAGGGCGGATATAATCAACTCGCCAAGCCCAGTAAAGACCTCCTTTGCCATGTCCCAGATGCCAGAGAAAACGGTCTTGAAGGATGCCCAAAGCCCCTTAAGAACGGCACGGAACTTGGCCGAGGTATTCCAGAAGTACACCCCGAGCGCAGCTATAGCAGCAATAGCTAAGGCAATCCACCCAACGAGGGGGATAGAATAGATAGCTGTACTAACGACCGTACAAGCAGTCGTCACAGCCGTAGAGAAAGCAGAAAAGGCAACACCCGCCATAGCGCTAAAGGTAACCTGTGCGGTTCCTCCGGTGATGAGCGAAAGGATATAATATCCGATTCCCTGGATGCCTGACCAGATTGTGCGTGCAATAAATGCTGTCCCTGCAACTACTCCCTTCCAGACCGAGACAGTAAAGCCGATCATCTTTACTCTAGCAAGTGACAAGAAATTGAGGAACCCAGACCAGAGTGATGATCTACCGATAACACCTGCTAGCCAGGATACCCCTCGCCAAGCATAGGTAGCACCATTGCCGAAAGCAGTTAGTAGAGGAATGAGACCCATGATAGGGACTATCGCCTCTCCGATCGTAACTCCCCAGATAGCGAAGTCTCCAAGGTTATTGAAGATCTCGATCTTGATATCCTCGAATGCCTGCCTTATGCGTGCTTGCCTTTCAGCAAAGCCTTCCATGACGACAGAAGCTTGATCGGATGCCGACGAAGTATCCTGGATCGCATTTGTATAGCGCTCCACCTCGTCGGCACTCCCAACAAGGGCCATGGCAGCGTTCGTGTTTTCTTTGCCAAAGAGCTTGCTGAAGAGCGCTGCGTCATCCATGACGGGTCTAAGTAGCTCTAGGCGCTCCTTGAGGGTGCGTCCTCTGTCTGCTAGATCCGTGACACTCACACCCGCTGCGGAAAGTTCTTTCCGAACATCCTTGGGCAGGAAGCGACCTTGACTGAGGGTAGCAAGGACATTGCGTAAGGCTATACCTCCTTCGCTGCCTTTCTTCCCGGCTTTATCCAAGACCTGTATCGCAGCGTTGGCCTCTTCGAAGCTCACGCCTGCCCCCTTAGCCGCCATCCCCGCCTGCTCCAGAGCCTCCTTAATCTGAGGGAGCTCAGCAGACCCCTCCTGCCCCGCAGCTGCCATGACATGCATCATGCGTGCCATCTCCTCCGATGCCCGAATAGGGTCGGACAAGTCGACACCGTACTGGTTCATGGCGGTATTTAGGGTCTCGGCAGCCGCTGCTGCATCACCTCCCATTAGCTTAGACAAGGTAGCAACATGCTCCCCCATAGCCTTAAGAGCCTCCGGTGTCTTGGCTAACTCTGGGGAAAGCTGGCCAAGTATCAGCTTATAAGACTCCACCGCCCCGGCAGCATCAACCCCAAAAGCTTTCGCCGTCTCTCGAGCGTAGCTCTCAATCTGCTTAAGCTCTTCGCCTGTGACTCCAGTAATCGCCTGCAGGTCGGTGAGTGAGGTATTCAGAGTCACTCCTGGGGCAATGAGCCCGTTGAAGCTATGAGTGACACGCTCGATGCCTCTGAGTAGCCCGTCGAAGTTAATAGCAGCAGCCGACAGACGCTCAAATGCAGACTTTGTATCCTCGACCTGTTCCTTTGTTTCCTCTACCCTCTGCCCTACAGCTTGGAACGAGGACTCGATCTTCTTGATCGTCTCAAGCAAGTCGCCTTTCGAGTTAAACGAGACCTCGATGTTTGTTTCCATTGAATTTTACTACCTTAGTGGTGAGAAAAGAGTACAACTATGACACAGATCCTGATCCAAATATTCAGCTACTTGCTGATGATTGGCTTTGTCCTCTTAGTCGGGTATTTCGCCTACGTATTGATCACGATGCCGTTTTCAAGCTGGTGGGAGAAGCCCACGACTGAGAATGGCCGTCGATCTATCTACTAGCTATCACCTCCGAGGGCAAGGGCGATAGCCCGCTGCATTTGAGCCTCCTTACGTTTTTCTATCCATAGGGACTGGGCGAGAGATATCGCCCAGTCCTCTTCGTTTAGAGCCTCGGGGTCGATACCGAGGTGAGCCCGTATGAGGGCGCATCCCATGACATAGTCATGATAGCTATCAGACTCGTCAATCAGATGCGCCTCTATACGTTTTTTAGGCGAGCCTTGACAGAGTTGAGGAGCTCGCTCGAGGCATTAGCTGCTGCCATCAGCAGGACACCATCCTCGAGGACGGCATCACTCCCAGCCACCTTACAGTTGACGACGAAGATACGTGAGGACTCCACGGGATCATCCTTGGCAACCTTGCCCACGGCCTTGATCGTGTTGAAGTCCGGACGACGTAGGTAGAGACAGTGCGTCTCACTCTCGTCTTCCACCTCGACTAGGTAAATACGACTATACTTGGCCTTGAGCTCATTAAGAGCCTCCGGGGAGAGCTCCCCAATACGTTTATTACTCATGATTAACTAGCAATTAATGTGTGATTACTTGCCCTTTGGGTCCCACTCAATGTGTGACGCTACGAGCTCTAGGTCAGTGGTGATGTCGGTGTCGCCTTCCTTCACCTTTCGAGGGTTGTTGCTGATCTCACAGTTGCGGATCTTGTCGGTGATGATCACTCCAGTATTCGGATCAAGGTAGGATACTGAGATGTCAAACATCCCGAGATCCTGGAGGCGACCTGTTCGGCTCTTGGCTTGTAGAGGCAGGAGCTCATCAAGATAGACTGTTAGCTTGGCTTCTACGGTGATACGCCCCTTGCCTCGCCCAATAGCGTAGCGCCCTGCACCATACTTATTGACGATCTCTTGCTTCTCCTCATACTCGATGGAGGTAACCCCTATGAGAGGGACACCTTGGATGGCGATTTTTACTTCTGCCCATCCATATAGCCGCCCATTGATTAGAGGCGTGCCGTTATTATCTAATGCCATATTATTGCTTAAATCTTTGGGGTGAAACCAAGACCGACCTTGAAGCGTCGAGCGACAGCAACGGGTACCTTCACGATAGTGAACTCGATCTCAGAGGTAGAGAGGACTGGCTGGTCTGGGTCGATGTACACCTTGTATCCCGAGAGCTCCCCCGCCTTACTCATCTCTTCGATGGCTCGGTTAGCTTGAGTCTCTAGGTGTGCGACGGAGTGACTCTCAAGCTTACCCGTAGACTCATCGAGATAGATATTACCAGAGAGCTTAGGGATCAGATAGCGTCGTATAGCTCGCTCAGCCTTGTCCATCGTACGCACTCGCTCAAGGTAGCAGTAGTCACTTGTAGACTCATCCATCGTGTGGCTATCCGAGGCATACACGCCAGAGACATCAGGATAAGTGACAGCGAAGAGGTAGTGCGCCTTGTCTAGGGTATCGACGACTGCATCATCAAGCGAGCGTAGCAATGAGCCATCTCCGAAAGCGGGCAAAGACAATCCGAGGGGGAACTGCTCGACCCAGCCAATGGACTGATGCACCTTGGCCAGGGAGAGGAGTCCCAGGAAGGTACCTAGGGCTGACACACTAGACTTGGTAGCCCTATTGTCAGCATGGTTATAGAGCTCAGCTCCTCGCCCCTCGCCATCCTGAGCAATAACTACAGACACACGGCTCTTACCCTTGCCAATAAGGTTAGTTGGCAGGCTCGCTACCGGAGATGCGACCTTGGGAGCTAGGAGGGTAACTAGAGGCATAGCTGACCTAGCCAACTCATCGGCAACTCCCTGGAGCGTAGTGATGAGTGCTGTATCGGCAACCTTATCTCCAAGCCAGATGCCGACTTGTCGTAGACGACCTTGAGCATACCTCTGCATCATCTTGAGCTCAGCGAAGGTATAAGCGCCCCCTGACGGCTTGGCGAAGAGCCCTACATAGAGCAGGATCCCCGGATGGATACGGAAGATCTCCGATAGCTGATAGTGCAAGACTCGGATCTCCCACTTGGCATGGTCCGCTGTGATGCCGAGGGCTTCAGCTCGCTCGATACTGGATACTGGGCGGATGCGATCGGCAGCAGAATAGCCATCGGTAACGCCCGACACGGCGGTGGGGAGGGTATCGACGTAAGCGATGTATCCCGAGATGTGATCTTCTCCTGGCGATGATGTGGGGATAGCCCCATTTCGCCTAATGATCTCTAACTTATTCATGCGCTGTCTTTTCTTGCAGATGATCGGGGATGATCGTCTTTAGCTCATCTGCACTCAGCCCCGGGCGAGTGAAGTAGCTGACATCGGGATCTACGAGATTACGACCATAGTTAGTCGCATCATTGAACGTGAAGAAGGCTGTGCCGTCACTGGTCATAAAGACGATGTCCAATCCATGATCTCGGATGATCTGTTGGGCGATGCTCGAGAGGGCTGTAGGCGCTTCGTCTTTCGTCCCTTCAGCTTGCCCAGAGGAGGAGGGATGCTCCTCTGTATCGCCCATAGATGCTCCTTGAATTGGAGAAGCTTCAGCATCCTTCTGAGAGGTATCAGCTTGCCCAGAGGGAGAGGGATGCTCCTCTGTATCGCCCGCAGATGTACCTTGAGAGAGGGAGGTGTCAGCGCTATCATCAGCTGACTCAGCAGACGCTGCTGTGGACTTAGCTCTACCCCGGCGAGGCTTGGCGGGCTGGTCTGATTGTGGCTCCTGGTCGTCACCCGCTGGGGTGGCAGTAGGTGTCTCGATAGGAGCGTTGGGGGTCGTATCTACCTTTTCGTCCTCGATAGGTAGCTCTGGATCTTGTGCCATGAGATTAATATGATGATGACAATTATGATGGAGATGAGGAGAGGGAGATTGTTAGCCAAGGCTGAGGGGATGCCTACCTTGGTCTCCGTCTCTTGCTTGGTGGTGGCAACGCTCGTCTTATGCTCGACTCGCTGGTGTGTAGTGAGCGTTGGTATGACGGTGAGGCTATCCGTATGAGCATTGATGGAGATGGAGTCCCCTCGACGTTTGATGTGGAGCGACGTGCGCCCTTGACGGGTATGATAGCCCGCACCATCAGGGAGGGTCGTCAGCGTCTGCATCAGGAGGGTCATCTCCGCTCGTTCCTCGGGGAGGGTGACGGGATGTGGGGTGATCTCTAGACGCTCTCGTACGCTGTCCGAGGAGTGTGCGGATGTCTGTGTCTTGTGACGTACGCTGCAACTGCAGGCGTATAGGACAATGAGGCCACAGATGACAGCCAGGCCCCCTAGCGATAGCCTGCTCCAGGCGTGCAAGGCGTAGGTTGATATCTGAGTTTTCCCCAGAGAGCTTCGTGAGCTCGTTGTGCACATCATCGTACATTGTTTTGTACGTGTCATGTACTTCTTTCGCTGTGCGGGCATGCCTAAGTCTAGTGCTGGTGATCCACCCCAGGAGCATCCCTACACCTCCCGTGGGTACCAGCCACTGTAGGAGTTGCAGGATGCTATCTGTCATGGGTGATACTAATTATTGGTGATACTACTGGTTGATGCCTATCAAGGCCAACCACGATGGCACAGAGAAACTCGGGCAAGCTTTGGGGGCAAGCTGGTTATGCCCAAGGATCTTGGCCGATGGGAATCGACGATGGAAGTCAAGGACATACTTCTTGAGGGCTTCTAGCTGTGCAGGAGTACGTGTATCCTTAGGTGTCTTACCATCTTTGGCACACCCGCCTACATAGACGATGTGTCGGGACACAGAGTTGTACCCTGCAGCACCATTAGTGACCTCCCAAGGGTCTACCTGGGCATCCTCGTTATTAGCGACAAGACGCTCTACACGCCCATCGAGGTGGATCATATCCGTGTAGCCTACTTGAGACCACCCTCGCCCCCCCTGGGATTTGGGAGATGTATGCCAGCGCCGGATGTCGTCACTACTGACGGCACGCCCCTCGGGCGTAGCCGTGCAGTGAATGACTAGTTGAGAGAGACGTGCCATAGGTTAAGCAGCTGCGCTGACGATAGCGGCGGTGCAACCCTTGCTACGCAGAGGCGTACAAATGGAGCGGTGGCCGAGGTTATAGAGATTGCGGTGATGGAGTGGGTCTGTAGCAGCTGTGCTAAGATAGATCTTCAACGATCCAGAGGCTCGCATCATTGACTTATCATGGAAGAGCACAGAGGCTTGCTTGTGGTTGCTCTGTGGGATAGCCCCATAAGCCAGCTTAGCCTTCGTCGTGACATCGTAGTAGGGCATTTCAATCCACTCGTAGATATCGAATCCAAAGAGTCGTGCAATTGAGCCATTGACATTATCCATGTTATACTGTCTCACGAAGTTCTCGCTAATGCTGAGGAGGTCCTGCACGTGATCGGAGCATAGCACCAGCACACGCTCACCCTTCGGGATATGATTGTTGTCGCACCACTTCTTCAGCAGGAGGAGGTCGGCAATGGTTAGTTTCTTACGACCTCCTTCTTCAGCCGTCCCCCCAGAGGAGAGGAAGACAGGCGACTCCTTATCCTTGTGAGCTTGAGGCGCTATAGAGTGTATTGCTTTATCTCTTATAGACCCTTCAATTGCCAACTTGTGGCGCTCCTGAACCGTCCCTAGCTTATCATAGCTAAGTGTGGCGAGTTCTTTGTCTGTGACGGCCGTCGCTTCGGTTTCGAAGGTCGCCAGTGACACTCCTCGGTCGGCATCTTCGAGCGTCCGGATACCGAGTGGATAAGTATTATTATCGATAAGGACCTTGGGATCGCCTCCAAGCTCAGCGAAGTGGATAACATCGTTATTTGCATGCTCGCTGTAATCTGTGATGCGGGAGTACCACCCCAGCTGATCCAAGTCCTGACGCAGGCGCTTGAGGACAATGCCCGTATAGAACTCTTGGAAGAGACCAGCATGGGCACAGCCAGGCTTGTAGAATGCCCCGACGCACAGGGTGATAAGGATAGCGACTACGGCACCAGCCCACAGAGGGGCACCCACGAGGAGCGCCAGCAAGGCACCCACCGTCGCATTGAAGATGAGCCCCCCGACTGCGACGAAGAGAGGGACTACCCACTGAGGGATTTTCGATTTAATCATAGATAGGTTGGTAATAGGTTGAAGTTAGTACTAGTACTGAGGTACCTCGACACCGAACTCTGCCTTGTAGAGACGGGCATAGGTGGGGTAGTCATTCTTGCGTAGTTGCTCAAGCTCATCAGTGGGGACATCTGAGAGCTTCGCAAACTGGGTAGGCGCAGGTCCACCCTGAGGCTGGATGATGCTAGAGGGGCGCTTACCATCCTGGATGTTAGCCAGTGTCTGGCGGAGCATCTCGCCACCCAGCGCAGCTCCGATCTTGCTGTAATGCTCTCGCTGGCTCTCAGTGATCTTACCACACTGGATGGCATCATTGATCTGATCCTGAATGATCGACTGCTGGAGTGAGTCTGCTTCATCTGCCCGCTTCTTGAGCTGGGCGATGGCGCTGATCACCTCGGCTTCGCTGGCAGTGGTAGGTAGCCCTATAGCTAGGGCAATCTGTTCGTTCATTGTTTCATTAGTAATAGGTGAGACTTGCTGTTTTAATTGGATAAGCGGGATATCTACCGACTCCTCCCCCTTTCCCAGGGTGATCCGCTTGCCATCTTGGTTGTACAGCTCCACAGCGAGGGCGTCATCATTGGCACCGATGTCTACGATGGAGACTTCATCGAGCTTACTTTTACTGATAGTCATACGGGTCTGCCCTGGGAGGAGGAGGGCGGGATCATCACTAAGCTCAATGACCGTCAGACCTGCCGAGGCCATGCGGAGCATATCATTCTCCCACTTATTGGCGATCTTCATGGCGAACTCATCTGACTCGTCGAATACAGGTGTACCGATGATCTTATCTCCCTCAACACGGATATTCTCAATACGCCCAATAGGCATATCCTCTCTGCCATATCTGCGATGCATCCAGAGGAGGACGGGATTACGCTGGTACTGGGATAAATCCACACCTGCGGTGAGGACTCGAGAGCCGTAGGAGTTGAGGCTACTCGTGCTGATGATAACTTGCTTCATTGCTCTGTGATTGATTTCTGAGGCAAAGGTCGGGAGGCTGTATAAGGGATGGAAAAACCACTGCAAAGACTTCATTGAAAGTTGATTAGAGGGTATTGTTGGGGGACTTTTGTAGTCAAAAAAGCCCCCCTAATCATGGCATCACCCAAGCAAAAAGAAGCTCTTGAGCGCTGGAAGGCTCGGTGCGAACTCATACGCTCGACTACCGCCTTCATCCCGACTGAGACCCCAAGCGAGAAGGACAAGCGTATTCGTCGTCTCCTTGGTGACTACAATGCCTTCGTCGAATACTACTTCCCTCAATTCACCTGGGACGAAGAGCGGCAACGTCATATCTCTTGTGCCAAGTTTCACGTAGATGCTGCCAAGACGATACGAGATAATGCCAACCTCAAAGCCGTCTTCAAGTGGGCACGTGGGCACGCAAAGAGCACGCACATGGATGTCATGGTACCTCTATGGCTTAAGGCGCATCAGTATATAGGCCGGCGCTTAATTAATGTGATGGTCTTAGTGGGGAAGAACTTAGATAATGCCAAAACTCTCCTCTCAGATATTCAGGCTGAGCTGGAGAGCAACCAGAGGTACATAGCGGATTTCGGGGTGCAGGTTAATCAAGGATCATGGGAAGAAGGTCGCTTTGTCACGGCCGACGGCATAGCATTTTTTTCCCTAGGCCGTGGTCAGTCACCTCGAGGATTACGCCACAGAGAGCACCGCCCCGACTACATCGTGATTGACGACTTGGATGATGATGAGATCGTGCTTAACAAAGACCGTGTCAATAAGCTCACCGCTTGGGTGCGTGAGGCCCTCTATGGGGCACTAGATGGTGGTAGAGGGCGGTTTATCATGGTTGGCAACCTCATCGCTCGTAACTCCGTGCTCCAGAACATAAGCTCTATCCCTGGAGTCTACGTCTCTCAGGTCAACATCCTTGACTCTCAAGGAGAGGTTAGCTGGTCTGATAAGTGGACACGGGAGGAGGTGCAGGCGCAGAAAGACTTCATGGGCTATAGATCCTTCGAGAAGGAAAATATGAATAACCCCATTCTCGAAGGCTCCGTGTTTAGGGCCGAGTGGATCAGGTATAAAAAGATACCCTCCCTCTCTACCTACGAGGACATGGTGCTCTACATAGACCCGAGCTGGAAGAGCACGAAGAAGAACGACTACAAGGCGGCTAAGCTCTGGGGTACGACCAAGGCGGGAGAGCTGCACTGCATCCGCCCCTTCGTCCGTCAGTGCTCGGTAGCCGAGATGGTTCGATGGGTCTACGATACCTATGAGTGGGTCACGGGGCTAGGGGCCACGCTCCGCATCTATATGGAGGCAAGCTTCATGCAGGATACCTTGCTCGATGAGTTTTCAACAGAGGGAAATCTAAGAGGCTACCAACTACCCATCACGGGGGATAAGCGGGCTAAGCCTAACAAGTTCGCTCGTATCGAGGCGGTATCTCCCCTCTGGGAGCGAGGTAAGGTGTACTATAATCTTGACCTCAAGGACGATCCTGATATGCTGGTATCCATTGAGCAGACATTGAGCCTTGAGGCTGGGATGTCTGGACATGACGACGGCCCCGACGCTGACGAAGGCGCTATCTGGCTACTGCAGCGCCGTAGTCGCACGCAAGATATAGCCCCTCGGATTGGTCGCCGCCCCAAGAACCGTAATAACTGGTAACCCTCATTAATCTCTAATTAATCACCGATTATGGACATCCTCTCAATCAATCGCAACCTAGCCAAGGCTATCAATCTCATCATCTACGACTATGAGCTAGCAAGAGCTAAGCGCCGTGCAAACCGATACACTCGTCTGACAGGCCTAAGGTCGGTAGTCATCCTCACAGAGCGCAAAATTCTAGGGGTAAAACGCATCCTACCCATAGCCATCAAGCTAGACTCCGTACCTCCCTATAAGAGGGGGCTCTGCATCCGCAAGGCTCTATATGTAGCACCTCGCTATACCCAGCCTCAGTAATATGTACATCACAGACCAAGACTATCGCCTTGCTATCTCGGAGGAGGAGCAGGCGATCATAAGCGAGTTCCCTCAAGAGTGGCAGGCAGCAGAGCTTGCCTCTATGGAGTTAGCCTCAGGTTACCTCCGTGCTCGATATGATGTGGATAAAGAGTTCCGTCGAGAAGGATCAGAGCGTAGCCCTCTCCTCGTGCTAACCATCGTACACCTCACACTCTACCAGATGTGCCACCGCCTGCCGATGGCTATGGCAATGGAGCGGTACAGAGAGCTCTATGATGGGGCTATCCAGTGGCTCTCAGATGTCCAAAAAGGGAGAAATAACCCCAATCTGCCGATCCGAACCGATCCCGAGACGGGCAAGACCGGGCTAGAATCCATCAGATCGGGATCACTCCCCAAATCCACCTACCACTACTAGCTATGTCAAGAGCAAGACAATCCAATATCAAGACCGAGCGTGATAGCAAGCTCCTTGAGCTAGCTAAGAGTATCCAAGCTCGCCGTATATCAGCAGAGATCAAGAGCAAGACAGAGGCTCTCACATCCAAGGATATTGCCTCTTGGAGACGAGCGTGGCAGATAGCCTTGTCGGTCGATAATCCCCGACGTATCCTGCTGCATGACATCTATAGAGACAGCCTCGTCGATGGGCATCTATCCGGGTGTATCGAGCAGCGCAAGAACCGCACCAAAGGTCGTCCCTTCCGCCTCCTTGACGCTGACGGCAAGGAGAACTCCGAGGCAACCGCCCTCCTCGAGAGGGAGTGGTTTTCGGACTTCATAGACCTAGCCCTAGATAGCATCTTCTGGGGACACTCTCTCATTGAGGTCGGTGAGGTAGAGCGCCCCAAGATCGGGGGATTACGCTTTTCGGGGGTCTGGTTAGTGCCACGAAATAACGTGATCCCTGAGTATGGTGTCATCTTGAGAGACCAAGGCGATGATATCCAGCAAGGCATCCCCTATAGATATGGTGACTACTCCCGTTGGCTCATCGAGTGCGGTAAGCCGAAGGACCTCGGTCTACTCTTAGGCTGTGCACCCTACTATATCTCAAAGAAGAATATGGCGGCTTATTGGGATACGTTTGGTGAGATCTTTGGTATGCCAATGAGGATTGCAAATACCTCAGCGACCAACAAAGCGGATATCGCACGTATTGAGGCTACGATGGAGGATATGGGCGCTGCCTTCTGGGGGGTCTTTCCTGAGGATACCAAAATATCCTTCCAAGAGTCGAGCCGGGGCGATGCCTATAATGTCTATGACAAGCGCTTAGACCGGTGTGACCGAGAGCTAAGCAAGATTCTGCTTAACCAGACAATGACCATTGACAATGGAGCCTCACTCAGCCAAAGCCAGGTGCATCTTGAGATCTTTGATAACGTGTGTATCTCTGATGCTCGTCGTATGGCTTACATCATCAATGACCGGCTCCTGCCCTTGATGGCTGAGTCTGGCTTCTCCGTCAATGGGCTGACCTTTGCTTGGGACTATACCGACGACATGAGTGATGCAGAGATACGTGAGCAGGAGCGGGTCATACTCCAATACTACGATATTGATCCCCAGTACTTCATCGACCGCTACGGAGTGCCTATCACAGGGCGCAGGGAGGCAAGCAATCAGCCTCTACAGCCGATAGCTGAGGATAAGGAGCAGCATAGCCTTCAGACCGATTTTTTCGCCTAAGGGGGCTAGGCTCTATACCTCAGCCCCCAGATAAACGACCCGCCCTAGCTGAGCGCTACAGCCTACTGCATCGTCAGCTTGGTAGCCTCTACTCAGCCACATGCCCCGTGTGTCTGGCGAGTAAGGAGGGCAAAGGAGCAGGAATACGAGCATACCGACAGGGGATATTTGCCCGAGCTGCCAAGCACGTATATAAGCATAAGGGGTTCAAAGCATCGATGCTCCAGGATGCGCCAGTAAGAGCCGCCATTGAGGAGAGCTATGACATCTTGCGGTCATCGCTTGAGCACATCTCACACGACACCCCCGAGGCGGTGCGCTCTGCTCTGGATGATAACACCTATATCTTCTCAGGATTCCGTACCTATCACTCTCTGAGAGAGCTGGGGCTATCGCTAACGACCGATGAGGGGCATATCCGCTCCTGGGGTGACTTCAAGGAGCGGGTGCTAGAGGTACATCAGAAGTACAATGTCAATTACCTCGAGGCTGAGTACGACCACGCTGTGGGGTCAGCCCTGATGGCGGACCGCTGGCTAGAGCAAGAGCGCTCAGGAGGGAGGTATAACCTCCAGTATCGCACGGCTGGGGATAGTAGAGTGCGACCCGATCACGAGGCGCTTGAGGGGATTACCCTACCTAAGAGTGATCCATTTTGGCTCAGCTACTATCCACCTAACGGTTGGCGCTGTCGTTGCTCCGTTGTAGAGGTCTTGCCAGAGGACTACCCAATCTCGGATAGCGACAAGGCTAGCGCTCTCGGTGAGCGTACGCTGAAGGGCAATAAGCAGGAGGTATTCCGGGGGAATCCGGGCAAGGACTTACGTATCTTCCCAGACAAGCACCCCTACTACGGCTCCAAGGGTATAGCCCATTGTGGCGTAGCTCAGCATGCCAAGGGTGATAAGGATGTCGAAGGAGACGCTTGCAAGGTCGTACGAGAGATTGAGCAGGCAAGAGTGGCTAAGAAGAAGATCGAGCTAACGATTGAACAGAAAGCCTACCGAAAGACTCTGCAGGAGAAATCCTGGGAACGCTACAGGGATGCTTACCTGTCGAGCAATGGCATCCAGATCAAGATCACCCATAAGGGGATCAAAGAATACCTCAACCAGCCTCATGTGCACTACTTCGCCAAGAACGAACTGATACGCAGGCTTCCTCAAGTACTCAAAGATGCGAAGTACCTGGGGGCTGTACCCTATCATAAGAGTAACCCGAACATCGTGCGGTCTCATCTCTTCGAGCTGACGATCAATGGGGATAAGACTTGGATCATCGCCCGAGAAGATCTAGCTGGCGAAATTACATTCTACAGCATCACGGATGATCCAAGCATCCTAGACTACCTCAAAAAGAAATAGCCCCTAAGCAACTCCCCTGCTGGAACTACAATCCAGTTCAGAGTTGCCTAAGAGCTATCTCTATGCCACAAAGATAAGCATTTCAGTCCAATCATATGCGCTCAAGCAAACAGCTCTTTGGCGACATCCTCGAGGATATGCGTGTGAAGCTTGCCGATGAGTTCGATCGCAACTTCCAGCGCAAGGCCTTTTTCGATCGCCCCTGGGCTCCTCGCCAACCAAGACCAAAGGAGCGAGGCTCTCTACTACTTGTCTCTGGTAAGCTACGGAGGTCTCTAAAGTCCCACATCCGAGATACGAGTGTGGTATTCACATCTGCCATGCCCTATGCAGCTGCACACAATGAGGGGGTGGATGGCATGCTGCACGTCAAAGCTCATCGACGACGATCCTATCAAGCGACACGACTAATCCGAGGCAAGCGAGGGCTAAAGCGTGCAAGAATCACCATCCCCGCTCACCTGGTCAGAGATCACTATATGCAGCAAAACCTACCAGCCCGCCCTTTCATTGGCTGGCATCCTAGGCTAGGTGACTACATCAGAAGTATCGTTAAGTCACAACTAGAGTCATGGATGGCGGAGATCAAGCAGGAGGTCGAGATCCACAACAAGCACTAACCAACCACCCTATATAATATGCGACGACACCTCTTCAACAGCATCTGTGAGCGTCTCAAGGACAAGGTCCCCGAGATTAAGTACTACGATCTCTGGAACGAGAGCATGAGTGCTATCCAGACGGGCCCAATCTTCGACACGCCAGCTGTCTTCTTCGAGTTCGATCCAGTGACCTTCAGTCACCAAGCTCGGGGCATCCCTCGAGGGACCGTGACACTGACCCTGCATGTCATCACCAAGTACATCCCGCTACGACCTCTACGTAGTAGCGATGCCCCCACGGGATTAGCCCACCTCGAACTCTTAGAGCGCATTGAGTCTGCCCTGACGGGCTTCTCGGGGCAAGGCTTCAGCCCACTCTTACTATCATCCTCCGAGATAGACCACAACCACGCCGAGCTACAAGACCACAAAGAGCGCTTCAAGACCTCCGTGAGCTATCCAGCCAACTTCGGGGCGTGTGGTAGTGGAGTACGCCTATCGTCACCCATCAGCCTTACCATCACCGAGGCGGAGGGCTAATGCAGCAGTGGCGCTAAGGTCAGTCCTTAGCGCCACTGCTGCATTAGCTAGTCCAGGCTTTTCGCTGCTCATCCCAGCGATCAAAGAGAGGACCAAGAGATGATACATCCTCCTCCTGGGGGGGATCATCGAGGGTAGCTACGAGACGCAGGTAGTACATCATTGTGCGTAAGCTACAGGGATAGATGGGATAGACATACATGCGCCAGATCATCGGATAGCTACGACGGTGATTGCCACGCTCGTAGTAACGATCCACGATCGCAACCACTCGCTTAGCCTTGTCAACCGTACTCTTGCGGTGATTATGCTTCTTCCCATTCTCCATACCCTGACCTTTGTGAGATTTGATTACCTTTGTAATGCCAACTACAGAGGCTCTCGGCTCACTTCGGGTCGGGGGCTTTTGCTTTTACTAGGCCTCGGTGATACCGAGGGGGAGGTCATCCCAGCCACCCATAGCGTTCTTACTCTGCGCCCGGACAAAGTCCTTAGTCCTCACTGGGCGATAAGACTCCTTGATGATGGCCACTCCATCAGCAAACCCAGGATCCTTGAGTGTCTCGGCATATTTTTCGAGCTGGAGTACTTTCTCAGCCTTGAGATTACCCTTATTGTCCCGGCTAAGCAGGTCAAGTATGATCTCAACGAGCTTACGGCTCTCCTCATCTCCTGCGAGGGAGGTGATGTAAGCCTTAACCTTGGAGATACCATCCTCCACGGTATCATCCCATCCATCCCTTACGTAATATCCGATGATGATGCGCCGGCAACCGTCAGAGCTCAAGAAGCTGTGTGAGCGCTGCCCTTCGGTTTCTACCCCCATCACATTCCTCTTGGTCTCGATGATACTGCGGAAGGTGTCGTAGACCTCAACCTTAACCTCCTTGAGTCCCGAGCTATGATCCTCCAGCTTGGGGTAGAGCTTATCTACAGCTTCAGCCGAAAGAGAGCGGAGAGCTTCTCTATCCTCCTTGGCTTGCTTTTTGCGATCTCGCTCATCTTGAGCTTGCATTGCCTCCTTGTAGCGGGCAAACTGTTCTGCCGTCATTTCGACTTGTACGGTACTCATATCTTATTTGTGATTAATTGGTGATTAATTGTGATTTGATTAGACACGCTCTCGATCGATAGCTCTCAGGCGCTTGCCTAGGCTACGAGCAAGGGTGTCGGGGGTGTTGGGGTGCACAGCTACAGCTGAGAGCACGTCTGGATCGTCAGTTAAGGCCAGCTCCTCAAGGAGCTCCTTAGGGGTGGAGGTATTCTCCGCCACCATGAGGCGGATCATTGTGTCTCCATTATAGGTGAGATCGGCAAGGACTTCGGCGGGTGTCGATGGATTACTTGCCACGGACACTCGCACCCAAGAGTGGCTATCACCAGCTAGCTGGCGCAGCAACTCAGGAGAGGTGGTAGGATCATCCGCTAGCGCCTGGCGTTGCTCTGGAGTATAGCGGTAGAGGTCGGCTGGTATCATTGTCATTAGTATCTTTTACCGTGGAGTCTTGGTCTAGTCTTGTTATATCGCATCTTAAGCTTGATATGCTCGAGCAAATCGATGTCGTACTGATACGCAATCGCCAAGACCTTGTAGAGCGCCCACAGTACAGCGTACCGATCTCCAAACTCCCTAGACACCAGATCTTCGATGACCGAATAGCAGAGTAAGGGTAATGACCCATAGTGACTAAAGCTGACACAAGACGGTCTAACGATATCATCTATTACCCATCCCATACGTGCTATTAAACCAAGCAGAAGCATAGCTGTATCAGCCACCTCCTCCTCTAGCGTCCCCTTGATATGGGACTCATAGACGATTGGGAATGCATGCTCGTAGAGCTGTTCTGGGGCAAGTATTTTCTTTGCATATCGACCCTTACGGTCTGCTTCGACAGCTTCGCCCAGCTCGCAGATCACAAGCATGACACAATGATTCAAGGGATGATCTTCATCCCAAAAACCTTTAGACACCGAGTCCTCGTGTATCCTTACGGCTAACTTTTGCCAGACGAGCGTGTCTATTGTATCTATTGGATTACTCATAGCTCCGTCGATTTTTACTCTTCTGATGTTTCATCTTTGCTCTGATTGAGCTGATCGATGAGACGGCGGTTATACCTCATCTCGTCCTCTAGGCGCTCACTCAGCGTAAGCGCAGAGCACACGCCCCAGAGGGCGACACCGGCGATCCAGAGGGTCACCCAGGTACGGCTATCCGTGAGAGCGTCCATGCCAAGGGCAAGGAGCAGGCAAAAGAAGCCGATGAAGATCGTTTCTCGTTTCATTTCTTTAGTTATTATGTGGTTATTACTAGTTGGCGAGTGTTGAGGGGGGGAAGTAGGGCGCTGTTGGCGCTGCTTCCTTGGCGGTGATAGCCTCGACGGCAAGGCGGTCACGGGTCTTGTCGTTGAAGAGCCCGATGAGATTGCGGAGGCGCTCCTTGGGGATCTTATTGAATGAGCGGTAGCCCGTAGCTCTGCAAGCAATACCCTTGATAAGGGAGGGGCTTTCGGCTTTGCCTTCGCTACGTAGGTAAGCCCCGATAGCTGCCATGACTCGCTTACGTAGCTTCTGGATGTCCGCCCCCTCGGTGCGCTTGTCCAGCTCCTTTGCAAGCGCTGCACACACGTCTATGAGGTCATGCGTCTCCATATCCTTCGAGGAGGTGCAGCCATAGGGGGCAAGGAGCGCCTCCTTATCCTCAGGGCTAAGCCCTAAGTTGGTGCAGAGGGTGTGGTACTTCTTGATGGCCCCTGCTTGTAGGGAGTCCATCACTCTAGTTCCTTTCGCTTTCATTGTCGCTCTTAGGTGTAGTTGGTTCGGCATTCTTCTTTTTGCGCTGGTCTCGCTGGCTGGGGTCGGTGGTAGCAGTACCCCAATACCCCTCAGCGCCCTTATCCCAGATGATATAGTCATCACCGCCGACCTCTCCAGTAGCGTAGCGTGAGGTCACCATGGCTCTGTAGCCTTCGACTCGGATCTTGACATCGGCATCGTATCGGATAGCTTGGGCAAGCGCTCCCTTAGGTTCGCCCCCCTTCTCATGGGCAACGACGACAAAGAGCTTCTTGCGGTAGCGCTGGGAGAGGTGCTGGTAATCACTGAGGCGCAAACCTCTGAGGTAGTTGATTGAGTCGATGATCACGATCTCGGGACTCTGTCGCTTACCGAGTCGCTCAAAGAGCTCATCATACCCCTCTCTATCGAGGAGCTTGACACGTCGCCCAGCCTCCTCCATTCCTCCAGCAATCCAAGCGGACTGCATCGTAGGGCTCAGTCCCTGCTCCAGGCTATTGTAGAGTACCCGACCGAACTGGCTGAGGTACTTAGCCAGTTGCAAGCAAAAGCTAGTCTTACCACTACCACTACCCCCGTAGATAAGCCATGTACCACGCAGCACAGGCATACCTATACTATCTCGCCAAGGGCCCGTAAAATCGGCTACCTTGAAGCTGGCGGAGCGGACATTGGCATTGGAGTAAGCTCGTGCCATCTTAGTCCTCCTTCGCTAGTTGGTGCTCTCTCCAGACGGCTCGGCGCACTCTCCTGAGGTCGCACTGGGCTTCGTCGGCGATACGTCTTACCTTACGGCCGTCGGTCAGCCCATTTGCCGTGCATACTAGGGAGACATCCTCAGGCGAGAGTACACTGAGGTGGATGCACTGACGGCCGATGCGACTATAGACTTCCTCGTATCCCTTTCGACCGATGCGTAGACCCTTCTGCAGACGCTTCTCCAGGTGCTGCGTGGCGCTCAGCACGATACCGCAATGGTCCTCCAGCTCGTTGTAGAGGGTGATGAAGAAGTAGAGTACCTGGTCGCTCATCTTGTCCGCCTCATCAAGGATAAGGAGGGGGCTCTCGAAGCGCTTGAGGCGACGCACCACAGCGCCGATCTTCTCGGCTACACTCAGCCCTCTTGGATCAAGGCCCATCGTCTCCATCACAGCGGACAGCCAGCTCCCTCTATTCTGATATTCAGAGCAGGTGATCGAGTACGCCTCTTGGTGCGTGGCCACATACTGACGGATAGTGGCACTCTTACCACAGCCGGCGCTACCCACGATAGCCATCACCTGCCTATCCTGCTGGGCGCACTCGAGGAGCTGGCTCAGCTCGTCATAGACAGCTGTGTGGACGATAGACCAGCCCTCGGATGATAGACCGATCTGCTTACTGATGTTGTGCCACATCCCTTCTGCGATGGTGTCCCAATCGCTGTTAAGGATCTTGCTGATGGTAGCAGCACTGACCCCCTTGAGGCTATTAGCTGCCTTGTTCTGTCCCCCCTGCTTTGTGCAGTAGTCACGTAGGCGAGCTGCGATGAGTTCTTTTTCCTTCACTCCCATTGTTCTGTATCGGTTTGTATTACACTCTTTCTAGGATGCTCTTTCTTTTGGGCTTGGGAGCGGGCTCCTCTATGCTACTACTCTCGTGCTTGAGCTTACGGTCGTAGCGGTTGTTCTTGACTTGTCCTTGGCTGTCGGGCAGGAGGTCATCCAGCTCACGCCCAAAGGACTCTTCTTGGGCGGGGGTATCGTCCTCGATGGGGCGCTTCTTCTCTCCCCTCCGAAAGGGGGTGATGCTCTTCTGTAGGAGCTCTTGGGCGACGCTGTTATCCTTCGATGCTTCGAGGGCTAAGGGCATCATCCTCCTCCACTCTCCGTCTACCCAATCCTCTATCTCTCTGTTGTGAGCTTGTACTCGAGAGAGGTGCTTCTTATCGTCTTCGCTCTGGTCCTCTACGGCCATGGGCTGGAGGTGCTTACGCTCAAGGAGGTACTTATACTGACCATCCTCGCTGATGGCAAGGACACTGGAGAGGTCGCTGGGGTCGTAGTAGACCTGCCAGCGCTGGTGTCTCTGTGCCTTGAAGCCCTGCTCGAAGCTCTCGTAGTACTGTACCTCCCCGAAGATCGTAGGCGTGAGCCCGTAGATGCTTTGACCGATGTAGCGCCCCGAGGTCTCACCCCAGTGCTCGAGGTAGATAGAGCGGTCGAGCTGGATGTCTGTCACGTCGCCGTCAAAGAGCGACATATACTCCTCATGCTTCAGCGCTCGCTCCTGGGCGAAGATCTTATGTATCTGTCCCTCGACTTCGGGGCGGGTCGGGATCTTATGCCTCAGGTCTGAGGTCACCTCCTTATTGGTACCCTTACCCTTCTTACCCGTGATCCCGTAGCCTGACCAGTTGGGCAGGAGCTGGCAGTAGGTCTTGTTGAGTCTCGAGAAGTAAGGCTCGATGATCTTAGCTCGGGCATTCTTCGCTCTGGCGGGGCTGAGCTTATTACTCATCGCCTTATAGAGCGGGGTAAGAGCTCCGATCTGATAGTGGTCGTACTGGATTTCTCTCGGGTGACACTTCACGCCGAAGAGCTCCTCCGTGTGATGTGCTGCACTGCGCAGCGCTTGGGCGATCAGCTGGGGACACTCACGCTCCCCGATGGCGTACCCTATAGGATAAGAGCAAGAGGCATCGAGGATCACCACCACGACAAGGCGACAGTCATAGACCGTCTTAGTGTTGCCCTTGCTGTCCTCGGTGGTCTTCTGATAGTAGAGCTCCATCGTCCAGCCGTCATGCACCCAGTAGCTCATCGCCCGGGTGGGCTTCGTGCGTTTGATAGCTGTCTGTACCTCCAGGCGGTAATCTGTGCGACCCTTACGGCCAGCCTCGATGAGGAGGCTCTTGCTCTTGGCTATCTTGCCCACCGCCGAGGCGGTAAGCTTCTCCCAGCCCTGCTTATCGGCTGTCTCATTGTAGAGCCTTGCCACCTGGCGGTTGTTGAGCCTATTCGGGGTGGCTAGCAGCATCAAGAGGAGCGCCGTCTGATCATCCATGGAGGTCTTGCTGGCATTGCGGTTTTGATAGCCCTTGTGGATCAAGCTCTCTAAACCGTATTCCTTATAGGCTTCGTGCTTCTCCTTTAGCCGACTCTTAGGGAGCTTATGGGGGTATTCCTCCAAGGGCAACCCCTCTACCATCTGGGTCATCCAGCCATAAAACTCACCCTTGCCCATAGGTCTACGGGATGCCTTACCCCGCTTACTCGTGTGCTCCATCCAATAGGCACTGATAGCCTCGAGGATCTGAGCTTCGGCCACGTACTGTGCGATCTTATCCGCTGGCAAGCACCTACCATCAGGCAGGCGGTAAGCATGGTAATAGTGGACCGCTTCGGGGCAAGGACGGATGAGTTGCTCCAGCAGGCTCTTTACTCGTTCCATAGGGGGCACGTCAAAGCGCTTATAGACCTCGGCTCGGTACTTCTCGGGGAGTGAGTCTACAGCATACTGAGCATGACGACCTCGACAGCCTCGGACGACTATCTGGAGGGTCTTCCTAGCAACTAGCTTCTCCAAGGTGTAATCACTAACAATGGAGGAGGAGATAAGCTCGACTTTCGTTGCGCAAAGTATTCCGTTCACTCGTTCCATAATACTATAGGGTCTTGCCGAACTCCTGTATCGAGGCTAGCGGTGTGATGACTGCATGGTGTGTACTACAGAGCTCATTACCCTTGTAGAGGCAAGCATTTCCAGTCACCTTGTCACATTCAAGGCGGACATCTTTATTGAGATGCTGCACGAGCTTATCGCCAGTGTCTAGCAGTACCTCCTCTTCTGGGGCAGTGATCATCACGACCCCACCTCTAAGGATAGCTTCAGTGCGGATCTGCTCCAAGAGCTCTGACCCGCCTAGGTAGTTTAAGGCTTGATGTATCGTCTTACGTGTCGTGCCAAACTGATCTATGAGCTCTCGACGTACTGCCTTAGTGATTTGTATCTCTCGTTTCATCCTTTAATCATCGTTTAATCAGGTGGGGTGCGCCTGATAGCTCCCTATCTCAGGTCGCTAACTTCCTAGGAGACGCACCCCTCTCTGATGTCTTAGTAAAATTCGAAGAACTCAAAGGGTATCTCCATATAGCGCAAGCTGATTTCGCTATGCAAGTCCATGGCAAGCCCAGAGATCTTCCAGCCCCATACCGGATACGGATCTTGAAGCTTCATCATCTCTCTATCGTCAATAGGATTCTCTGAGACAAGCTGAGCGATGAGCTCCATAGATAAGAGGGGCTTAGTGCTTTGAATCGCCATCATCTCTCCCACGTCAATAATATCCTCTGGGGCAATCAGGCCGAGGAACTCCGCTGATAAGAGCATATCGGTAAATTCATCTACATTTCTATGAGACACAACCATCTCCCATTTCCCAAGACCATTAGTAGAGTAGACCTTGACTTGCTTGTCTACGTATTCAGGGATAGAACTTACATACCTCCTGATTGCCCGAATGACCCGCTCTTTATTAACGTTGGCTCTGATTAGATCCTCCTTGGTGATTTTGCTCTCTAGCATACTCGTTTCCTTGATTTTACGCATTACACTATCTTTGTTCGTGTCGGTTACATATTACCGCTATTGGTTTGCTGTACCCGACACTGCAAAGGTATAAACATTTTGCGTAAACATCAAAACAATAAGCGTAATATCCTATGGGGTGCTACTCTAAATCTGAGAGAGTCAATAGCTTAGTTGACTACTTCGGGAAAGGAAATAAGTCTGAATTTGCCCGGATCTTGGGCACTACACCCCAAGTGGTAGCCACTTGGATAGCCAGGGATACGATAAACTACGACCTTGTTTATACAAAATGCGAAGGTGTCAATCCCCATTGGCTACTCACGGGAGAAGGGGCCATGCTGAACAATAACGAAGCACCGCCCACCACCACCAACGATAACACCGCCATTATCCAGCTGGCAACCACCATACAAGAGCTTACGAGCAAGCTGAATGATTGCAACAAGGAGATCGGAGAGCTAAGAGAAAGAGTGGGGAGTGCTGAAGCCCGAGCAGAGTTACTTCAAGCCGAGCTCAACAGAAAGGTAAAATATGCTGGCGATGTGAACTCCGAAGAGCCTGCCCTTGCCGGATAAAGCCTTTACTCCTTATATCCCCTAGGAGGGAAAACCCTGAGTAGTAGCGTAATACGCCATCTTCATTAGGATAAACTTGTATCCTATCCCCCGTTGAGATCGAGAAATATAGTCAGATAAAGAGCAATATATACAAGCTTCCCCCTTCTCATCAAGACTATATAACGCTATTCTTGTCCTTCCATTAATAGGAACAGATGTCCTGCCAATGTCCTAGCAATAGCAAATCCAATACGATTTCGGGGCTTTTTAGGAGAGGAGCAGGAGAGACTATCTACCTCCATTTTTAGAGCCTTTTCGAGGGGCAATTGAAGGGTGGTTGAACGCTCATTAATCACCCGGAGCAAGGACACACTACCATCTAGGCTGGGGAGGCAAGAGGACACTCCAGCCTATCACATCGCCCACCATGCCAGCGCCCTCTCAGAGGTGCGTAGTTCCTTTATACAAGCCACTTTCAG
>ERZ773050.242-NODE-242-length-32606-cov-5.075973_pt1 | contig 32606 bp, 43 predicted proteins | sample MGYA00580632_ERZ773050 | MGnify/ENA primary metagenome ERZ773050 (study PRJEB29015, sample SAMEA2738123) | human oral metagenome | biome: human oral; feature: human-associated habitat; material: saliva | place: China | collected 2166 ... | reverse complement strand
GCTCGACAAGCGCAGCGACTGCGCCCTCTACGTCCGGGCCGTCGTATTCGAGCATCTCTAAGAAGACAGGAATATATTCGCGGTCGTCTAACGCTTCCAAAAGCGCGACCACGTCGAGGACAAACTTTGTTGGGGTGTCACGCGATTCCATAGACGAAGTATACCCTATCTAGTCGCTCTGATTGGATAGATACTCTTAATTTTGCCGCGCTTAACTCCGTCGTAGGAGTAGACGACTGCGATCTTGATTCCGTCGTGCTCTCCTACGAGTTTGGCGCCCTTCGGCCCGGTTGGTGTTATTCCCGATCGCAGCAGCTCTTCAGCCGCTTGCAGGATATGCGTTTCGTCCCACGACTTGGGGAATTCGCTTCCGTCAAACCTCCACCCGTATCCGTGCAAGTGCCCTCCGCCGCCCTTTGTGCCATAAAGGATGTGACGCAAGGTCATTGCCCGAATTTCAGGTAAGTCTTCCGGCCACTCTTGCGGTGCTTGGGTCATAGCGCGCGGAGGGATGAGCCGCTTTTCCCTGTCTTTCGGTTTCCGTTGAAGCGCTGCTATTGCGCTCTTACGGTCTGCTTCTAGAGTATGCCGTTGGAGAGTTCCATCTCTAGAAGCGTTAGGGACAGGATGCCCGTCGCTGGCTTCTTTCGCGAAGAGCATGCGTATACGCGCAGCGATGCTTTTTTCATCGCCAAGAGCACCCTCCAAAAGGAGGTCTTCTTTAGCAGCCTTGTACATCGCCTCGTAGCCGCTCTGGTTATATCCTCGAATCAGCGGGTTGCTCGACCACGATGGCACGATCTGGCAGTCGCAATCGCTGTGCGACCGTGTAAATCGTGCCGTTTCCTCGTTCTTGTAGATGAATCCTCGGCCTGCCCACATGATGCACCACGCGCACGTCGTCGCACCTGTCGGCACACGAGCGTATCGCGGTTCAGATGGATCACGACGGGCAAGCGAAGCCCCTGTCTCCCGACCCGCGCTAGTTACGAGCTGCTTAGCGCGTTGCTGGAGGATCTTCACCGCTATCGCTCGGCCTCGCTGGTCGATCGCCGCGATCGCCTCTTCGATTACGCGCGTCGTCTTGGGATAGTCAATGAGGTTCGCGGGGATCTCCGGAGAATACTGCGCGGTGATGCCAGCTGCCGTACGCGCGTCCTCATACCACTCGACAGCAGCCGAGGCAGCCATTTCCGCATGTTCTTCGACAAGACGGGGATAAAGCTCTCGCAGTGTCTCGCCGAGAGTATCTGTATCGAGAGCCTCCAGACTTTCCCAAAGCTGCCCCACACGATCGGACGCGATCCTAGCAGCCTCACGATTGGCAGCGGCCAGCTTTTTCACATCCCCGATATCCACCCGCCACCACCCCTAAAATTTTTCTACTTTTCTTCCAGCATCTTCGTGTCCGCCTCGGGAAGACGAAGCGAGACAGGCACTGCGCCGGTAAGCTTCACGCCGGGGATCCCAAGGACCTCAAGAGCCGAATTCGGATCGACGCCTGCACGCACAGCGACGCCGAGAGCGTCGAAGGCTGATTTAGCTTGCTCGGTTGTCAGTCCTCCCGAGACGGGAGCAGGAGCCTCGACCGCAGGCGCTTCACTCGTCTGCGCTGGCCGCGAGCTTTGGAGGCGCTCGAGGAGGCCCGATGCCTCGGCTCGGCGCTTGTCGGACATGAGGCGTGCGATTTGCGATGAGCTGTAGCCAAGCTCCTCGAGGATCACTGGGGAAGATGCGAGCCAGGGCATCGCAGCGACTTGCTTCACAATCGCGTCTGACTGGGAGACGATCGACGGATGCGCGGGATCACCCCACCGCGTTGCCAAAGTGCGGATCCCATCGGGTGCCTCGTCTAGGCCATCACGCAGCATCACTGCATGCATATAGATGCGGTTGAGTGCGCCGTCGTAGACGCGCTGCGCATTCTTGGCCTTGATGACCAATTCCTCTTTGGCCGCGTACAAAGCCTCAGCCGAGGATGGATTATCCTGCACGACACCAAGGGAGGAGACAGGGAGGCAAGACACGCCTGCCAGTTCGGTCGCCAAGGCGCGCATCTGTTCAGTGAAAGGCTGAGACGACTGCTGAGGAAGGACAGTCACCTTCGGCCCCTCGGGTTCCTCGCCGTTGGAGATCGTCTTGACGGTTCCCAGCTTCCAGTCCCACGATCGCAAATCATCGATGAGATCGGAGTCAACGCCGGAGAGGAGGATCCCCGGAGCAGTGAAAAGCTCAGTCGCCAGCTCCTCACGCAGCACGGTACGCATTGCCCGCTGGGTGATGCTCATGACGTCGCGGGAAATCCGCGAGCGCCCCAGAGGTCGATCGAGAGACGGCTCGAAAGGCAGAGCCTCCATCATCGGTGCGCCGATGCCGTGTAGCTCGGCATGCACAACCTCCCAATGCCCCGCAGGGAAGGGCACGAGGACGTAGGTCGAATCGACGGTATATAAGGTCATGCGTGTTGGTCGCCCAGCGTCATCGACATCATCAATCGTCAGACCATAGGAAAGCCGACGACGTACCCGATCCCACAGGCCTGTCGCCCAGTCTGCGGAGTGACCTTGGATGATCACGGGAGGTTCGCCGGGTCCTACGCCTTGACGGAGGGTCAGGAAAGCGACGCTGTGCGTGAGGCTAGAAGGAATCGTCTGCGCGATTTCCAGATCGAAAGACGTCTCGGCCAACAGGTCGTTGATCCCGAAGGGATTTTCTTCTCCGCCTGCAGCGGTGACTCCGTCCCAGATGAGGAGGTCTGAGAGGCCAAAGACAACTTTCCGAGGCCATCCGATGACGGCTCCGAGCTGCTCGACCATCTCGTCGGGCACAGCAATATTCAAGTTGTCCGGACGGACAATCCCGTCAAGATAGGCCTGTCGCAAGCGGTTCCGTGGTTGCTTGACTCGCCAAAGCTCGATCAGCTGGCCGAGGGCCTCAAGCTCGGGACCCGTGAGCCCTAGGACGTTTGGTGTGGGGAAAGCGACTGGCGTCGCGATCATGAATTTCTTCGCGGTCAAAGTGCCCTCGCTTTCTTTCCGGGACGTCGTTTCGTTGTCTTTGCTGCTAGGACGGCTGCAGATGCCGCTTCGAGAGGCGTATCGTCGCCGTCTGGAGTGGAAGATTCCCAGCCCCACGAGCCATCGCGCGAACGAATTTTCTTATCGCAAACGGCCACTGAGGAATTCAGCGCATCTTCTGGGTCGCCCTCCGGATGAGTAATCCGCCCATCCCGCAAGCCCTCAAAGAGCAAGGAGCAGGATTGGAAATACTCTTTGGTCGTCATGATGTGGACAAGGCGTTTGGAGACGCCGCGGGCCTCGAGAGCATCCGCGAGCGCAAGCGCTCCAGAGCCGCCGACAAGATTGATTTGCGCGGCTCGGTCTTTACGCTCGGCGAGCCACGAGGCGACAGCGGAGACGCCGTCATCGGTTGCGCCTGTATAGGTATCGATGACGTTGATGTGGAATTTCGTATCCAAGCCCTTGCCAGTCTTAAGCGCGCCCGCGAGGGCCTGCCGCTTGCCGTCGGCGCTGAAAGCAACCGCGAAACTGCGGATGCCATCTGTCGGAGCGTCGGCAGTGGACACTGTCCATGTGGTCGGGTCGATCGCGCGCGACGCGCCCGCGTGCGCAGGCCACATGCCCAAACGCTCGCGAGCAAAGCCCTCGTCTGAGAGTGTTTGCCGCTCGAGTTCGATGAAAGCTTTTTTGATTCGGCCTGCGACAAAGCCGGGATTAGTGGCTTTCCACAGCTCCACGTCGTCGAGATTCACCGGAGCGTCTGGGTCGGGACTCCATTCGTGCCAGCACATCGCGCCGGGATGGTCGGAGAGTGCTTGGTCTCGGATGCGAGCGAAGATCGCCCCATTAGCATTAGGCCCGGGCACAGTACCCGTGTAGATGACCTGCGAATTCCCGAGATGACCGGCAGAGCCTGTCGACGTCAAAGCTTCTAGCGCATCCTCGGTGAGTTCCTGCGCCTCGTCTAAGACGATGAGGTCGGCAGTAAAACCACGGCCCGAGGACTTGGAGCGCGCGATGACTCGGAGGCTTCCCCCGTGCCAGCCCTTCTCAGGATCGGTCTTGAGGATGATTGCCTCTTGCCCGTTAACGTTTCGCACCTGCTCGACCATCGCATTAAGCTCCGGATAACGAGCATTCTCATCATTGGCTTTGACGCCGAAGAATTCCTTGAAGCGTCGGTAATGGGCTTGAGCTGTCTTAACCTCATGGGCTGAGTGCAAGATGTTCTCACCGAGGAGGACGAGGCCGAAAAGCTCACGCATCTCGAGGAGCGCGTTCTTGCCATTTTGACGAGACAGGGAAAGCCCTGCGATCGGGTGTTTCCATTCATCGCGGCCATTTGCAGCGAGCCAATCCTCGAGCACTAGATCCTGCCACGCATCGGGAGTCAGCCCAAATTGCGAGGCGAAATCCCCGGCCAAAGGACCGAAGCTTTTAGCCCGACGATCGGCGGCGACGCGGAGCCGAGGATCCTGATCGCTGTTGCGCCAATCGAGCTTGGAAGTTGACAACCGCGCTGCCCTCCTCCGTCGATTCCGCTTCTACCTGTGGTTTCTGCACTCCCGCAATATCGGTGATCAGTGCCCTGGCCTCTCGCACCAAAGACGCGCGCTGACCCGCGTCGGCATATTCGATCGACATGAGGGTCGTTTCGAGGAGACGGAGGCGCGCTTCTTGAGGATCAAAAGCAGGCTTAGGATCGTCTGTCTTTTTCTTCTTCGCCAACCCAAAACACCCCGATTCCCCTGTATTTAAGCCAAAAGGCCGCGAGCGCTAGTACCAGATACCCCACAGACGCCCCACGCGATCGCGTATCGATCGTTCAGGCCCTTCGACCAGTTTTCGAGGTCAAGGCCCAAAATAACGGGGGGGTATCCCGCTATACCTCGTGGGGGCTAGTCCAGAGTGGGGGGAGGGGGTAGTGCCCCCAAAACCGCGGAATTCCAACGTTTCCGACAAGGCCGTTTTCGGCGAAAAGCCCGTAAAAGCCTCGAAAACGGCTCGAATCGACTATCAATCGACTACCAGTCGACGTCAACCGACGATCGACGAGGAGCAGAAAGCTTCGGCGCGACGCTGGATCCGCGCGATTGGTTGCATCGTCGACAGATCACGCGACCATTATCGAGCGTATTCTTCCCGCCCCAGCGAACGGGAAGAATATGATCCGGCTCTGCGGAATTTGGAAGCCGCGTGCGTTCGTAGTCGAGAAGGCAGTGGCAGAAAGGGCAGTGCGTCACGCCGCGATTCTTCGCCTCGGTAAGGACTCGCTTCCTCCAGTGGAAGTATTGAGCCGTGCCCGTGCGTGACATCCCTACGCCCTCCCGTCTCCTGTCGGAAGGCTTGGCTTCTGATTTCATGGCTTGCGAGCCCGCGCGTCGGCGGGCGGAATCGTAGCGTTACCCCCCGGGGTATTGTTTCTAAGACCCCTACCCAAAGACCCTCCCCCCATATATATGGAGGGACCCCCGGAGGGTATGAGAAAAGGCCGTCTCGTTTTCTCTCGAGACGGCCCTTCCTACAGCTGTAACGCTACGATATCAAACTAGCGCGGTGCACCCAGTTTGTCAAGAGCATCAGCCGCTTTCCCGAGCATGCCATTGATACTGTCTGCGAACTCGAAGATTGCATCGAAGAATGTATCTCCAAGGAGCTTCGGCGCTTCCTCATCCTCCCCGCCATCTTCTTCCTCGAGGCTGTCGAAGTAGCCGAAGGCGTCAACGCCGAGGGTCTTCGCGACGACCTGCGCGACCTGCTGCGCGAGCAGCGGAGGCACAGCATTCCCGACCTGCCGAAACTGAGCAGTCTTAGTCCCCATAAATACGAAATCATCAGGGAAGGTCTGGAGGCGCGCAGCCTCCCGAAGCGTCAGACTCCTGCGCTGCCGAGGATCCGGATGGATAAAATGATGCCCGCTCTTAGCGATATGAGCAGTCACGGTCGACGATGGTTTACCCCACGCCTGCACGTAAAAGCGGTCATTGAAGGCTGGCCTCGAATCCCCGTCGATGTCATCGAGGTTCGCGTGATTCGGCCACAAGCACCGAGGCATTTCCTCGAGCCGAGGCGACCTGCCCTTGACCTGCGCGAAAGCAGCGGCAAACATATACCGCTCCATATCTACCGTGCGCACTGTACGAGCCGCGTGCCCCTCAAGGGCCTTCGAGCCACCAAGCTTGCCTCGGTACCATCCGGAAAGCTTGCCCTGGCCGCGAACAATCTCATTCGCTTCCGACAAGATCGCATACGGAGCGATCATCGCGTCCCTGACAATCTTCGCGATCGGCTCAGGCGCAAGCTTCTTCCACTCCTCGAAGCGAGGAAGACACGTCCCCTGCGGATAACTGACAACCCCATGGAGCTTCGGCAAACCAACCAAAGCATCACGCACCGTCGCACTCTCGCGTTCACGCAAGACCCCCGGATGCAAACCACGCCCACGACGAACAGCAAGAAGAATCACGCGATGACGAGCCTGCGGGATTCCATACTTTTCCGACTCGACGATGTAATCACGCGACGTCGCCGGGCACGGATCAACAACCGAACGAACGCTATAACCAGCGCTCCTGAAATCATGAACAATCCGCGAAAACACAGACTCCCCGTCGACCTTCGCCGACAAGATGCCCACGACATTCTCGAAGACAACAGCCGGAGGCCGAAGCATATGCACAAACTTCATAAACGACTTGTACAACCGAAGCCGAGGATCGTCCGCATACGACGGATCATGCTTCCGACGAGACCGGCCAGCAGTCGAATACGCCTGACACGGAGGGCCACCGGCCAACACCCACACCCCAGACGGGGATGCGGCGTCGACCCGCATCCGAGCCATCTCAATCAAAACCGGATCAGCATCCCCCAGCTCCGCTTCGACGACCTCGCAGCGAGCACCAGTCCACGCACTCGGGAAACGCTTCTTCAAGCAATCCAGCGCTCGCGGATCGCGATCGCGTAAAAACTGCTCATACTCCCACGGTAGCCCTGGCTCCGCAGAAGCGATTCGGCTGAGGAACGCGCGCAGACGCAGAGTCTCACACGCATCCGGGTCTTTTTCAACCGACATGACCGGCTGGAATACCGGCAGGCCATCGGCGTCAACCAACGACGCAAATCCCTCAGTCAGACCGCCAGCGCCCGCGAAAAGATCGACCACTGGAATCATGCTGCATCGCCTCCCTTAAGGACATCGCCGACAAGCGCGAACGCCTCTCTGACTTGCCCCGATGCACTGCGCAACCGCAGCGACACGCGCTCCGGGCAAAGGTGCGAATCCTCCCAAGGAATCAATTCCTTCGCAGTCTCCAAAGCATCCAAAGCCTCGCGCAAAGACTCGCGCAGCTCAGCCCACGACTGAAAATCCATCTCAACAATTCCTCTCTGAAAAAGCTTCAACAACTGACCGCGGAGTAAAAAGACCCTTCCCGGTCGACGTCTCCGCGCTCGAGGTCAGGTGGCCTCGTTTTACCCACGACCGGACGGTCTCGATTTTTAGGAAGACTCCGTACAAGCGGCACGCGAGCACTGCCTCGCCGAGAGACACGGGCACGTCGTAGAGGGCCTCGAGGCAGCGATCGCGACCTTCCTCTGTGTCGACCTGCGTCCCGCAGGATGGGCATCGGCTCGAGAGCTTCGATGCCGGTACGGAGTAGAAGAGCTGGCATGCACCGCATCGGATCATGATCTTCTCTGTCGGTGATGGCTTCGAGATCAGATACTCGAGGCGATCGAGGACGTAGATGATTTCGTCGATGCAAGCAGGAGCGTCTTCCCAGCGAGAAAACTTCCCTTCCTGACAGGCGAAGATCCGAGCGATGAAGGTCCAATCCCCTGCGACGAAGATCCGAGGAGCCTCTCCCGACAGATGCGTCAACCACTCGGTTGCCCACGTGTTGATCGCATCGGTCATCTCTGCTGCTTCGTCGAGAAGAGCGAGATTAATCGGCGCTTTGGGCATGCAGGCTTGAGTGCACCCGCCTTCTCCCCGAGCTGCCGCGATCGCGTAATCCACGTCAGCCATAAGGGAAGGGAGTGTCTTGATGTATGTGTGGAATTTCCGCACTGCTCCCCTGCTCACCGATTGCCCTGGCTGCAGAGGCTCTCCTGTAATTGGACAGAATTCACCCATGAGGTCACTTCCTCTTACGTCTGCGTCTTGACTTGCCCTGTGGGGAAGACGGCGCTTCCCCTACCCTGTCTCTGCCCTGCCCGGTTCCTGCCCGGTTCCTGCCCGGTTCCTGCCCGGCCCTGTCTCTATCCGACCCGACCCGACCCGACCCGAGAGAATTCGCCTTGATACCCCTCACGGTCGGACTAGAGTTCGGACTTAGTTCGGACCGAGTCCGGATTAAGTACGAACTCACAGTCGGTGGCGGCAGAAACTCCCTGTACTCGAGTGAGGGATCCGCGGACGCGAGATGATCGATCTCGCCGGGATCAACCTCTACGGCTGAGGGAGCGCTGCTCGGCGTGGCGTGAGGATCCGCGGACGCGAGATGATCAGTCTCGCCGGGATCAACTCTGCGCCTCGCTTGCGCGCGCTCGCGGTCTTCCGGATCAACGCTTGAAGCTTCTCCCGGGACAGCGCAGGTCGTCTGCGCGTCTGAGGAGATAGGCTTCGGCGGTTCCAAGGAAGACTTGACCTCATAGCCGTTGCGATTGAGGAATTCTGCCGACCACTGACTGTAATAGGGATCTGCTGGGACCGGGCGGAGCGGATGGGCCTCGTCAAATTCAGCCCTCGCGTCCTGCCTCGAGCTATTGCACTGATGGCAGGCGACGACAAGGCCGTCGACGGTGGCCGATCCGACTGACGTCGGGTCGACGTGATCGAGAGTGCCAGAGCTAAAACCGATCGGGCCTGTCCAGCGGACTGGGACTCCGCAGTAGCGGCACAGGTCGCCGTCTCGGTAGATCACAGCGCTCTTGAGCTTCGGATCGCGATTCTCACGGCTGCGATTGCGACGCGCTTCGACCTCTGCTTTAGACAGGAGGTGAATGAAATCTTCGGAGGTGAAGATCTTGATCTTCTTCTGTCCGCCGATCTCGACCCACTCGATCAGACCGAGAGCCTCGCAGACTCGCAGGAGCAGCTCGGCACGATCGGGAGAAGCGAGGCTGTATGCCACGCCCCTGCCGACGATCCCGTCGGTTAGCTGCTTCGCAGAGTACGTCGATAGGCCCATGAGGAAGCCGAAGATCTCGAGTCGATTCGTCTGCGACGCTTCCTCTACCTCATACACGTCGATAAGACGCGGATGAGACATTGCGTCGTCGCTGACTCGTACCCATGACATCTGGCTTCCTCCTCTCTTTTCTGGGTCTTTCTGCTAGTCGCTGCATCGGCATTCGCCTGTGATCGGATTGATGACTCCCCCGCACGATTCACAAATCTTTGGAGCACGGGGATCGCGCTTGACTTCCACCTGCCTCACCTCCGTCCCCCGTTCAGTAGGTACATCCGCCCTGGCACGAGCTTTGCCTTGGGGACCGGCCCGAGGCGCTTCTCCAAAGCTTCTTGGAAGCATTTGGGATGTCTGACGATCCCCGCGCCTACGGCCTCCCCACATTCCGGGCAAACACGATCGCTTTTCCTAGTCATCGGTGCCTGCCTCGGTGATAATCAGCTCGATAGCGTGAGCGCCGACAGGCAGATCCCTGTCGACTCCCGCCCAGCGGTGATCCGGGCCGATGACGTGAGTGTGGTCGTCGTCGATGAGGACGCCTGCGTCGCGCAGGCCGTCGACCATCGCTTTCGTGGAATCAGCTGCGTTATTGGGGTCGAAGCGACGCGCGGAGCGCGCGTAGATCTTCGCCGTGATGCGGACTTTCCCGTCGAAAGAGAAGACTGCGGCCTTGCGTGCTTCAATCGCCGTGCGCCTGCGCAGTGCGCGCACGCGCTTCGCACGAGCCATCGGATGAAGACGCAGATTCGCGGTAATCCACTGCGATTTAGGGATCACTAGATAAAGGGTCTCAATCATTTTTCCTGCGCTCCTTCGCGCTTAGAAAGGAGGATCAGAGGACAGCATTGCTTCCGCCCACGGATCCGAGCCGGTAGAAGCTTCCTGCTCCGCAGACGCGGGAGCGAAGGCCGAGGCCGCGGCAGGCTGGCTTTGCTGGCCTTGGCCTCCGGTGCGCGTGATCTGTGCCCGCGCGTGACGCAAAGAGACGCCGACCTCGTCGGCTTGAAGCTCGACGACAGTGCGACGATCGCCCTCACGGGTCTCGAAAGATCGCTGCACGAGCCGCCCGCGGACGACAGCGCGAGTACCCTTACGGAGCGTCTCTGCGATGTTTTCAGCCATTTCGCGCCACGCGGTGCAGCGCATGAATAGGGTCTCCCCGTCCTTCCATTCGCCCGACTGCCGGTCAAAAGACCGAGGTGTAGAGGCGATCGTGAACGAAGCTACCGGGCTTCCGCTTTGCGTCCAACGCAGTTCCGGATCAGCGGTCAAATTACCAACGATCGTGATGACAGTTTCTCCGCTCACCGGGCTTCCCCCTCCTCAAGACGAGAGATCGCCGTTGCTAGGCGCTTCCCGACGTCGGCGAAGCCCATCGTGATCTGCAGGTTGTAATAGGCATCGACGTCGATTTCCTCAGACGCGCGCTTCTTGACCCGCTCACTCTCTTCGTCGAGGTCGATTTCCTTGATCCTGAGATTTTTTGCGAGTGCGAGCTCGATGCGCGCGCCCCGCGACTTTTCCCAGCCCTCGAGCATGTAGATGAAATCGCAATCGAGCAGAAGCTTCAGATCTGCGCGCATGTAATCGGTCCACGTGGCTTCGTCGTCGAGCTTGACCTCGCTCGGATCGACGACCTCATATCCGCACAGCTCCAGCGCGTTGCGCGCGCACGAGAAAGCAAATCGATTACCGAAATCAATCCCTGTGATAGGTCCTGAGATGTAAACTTTTCCGCGGCTCATGAGAGCTTCCCCTTCCTTGTTTCTTTCATTGCTTCCCGAAGCTTTTTACGCAGCGGACCACGCTGGTGCGCTGTGAGGCCTCCAAAAATCCCTGCAGTCTGCGCGGTGCCGCGCGCCTCATACCGGAGCTGATACTCAAGGCATTCGCTGCGCACTGGGCAATTCCTGCACGCCTGCATTGCAGTTATGGGGTCGTACATCGGCCCCTCGAAAAAAATGTCCGTCGGGATACCGAGACGCCTGCAAAGCGCGTCTTCCATCCATTCGCCGATAGATTTCTTCTCGCTCATGCTGAGATCTCCTCCTCGTCGACGAGAGCGTGGAAAAGCTCGCTAGAGACGTGGATCCCCTCGTCGCTGAGCCTTAGCAGCTCATCTGCGCGCCACTGGCGATGACCGTTGAGGCGACGCCAAAGGCTCATCTCAGCCATCCCGAGACGCTTCGCAGCGGCCCGCGTGCAAAGCGTCTGACGCTTCATCCAGTCGCGAACGAGGACAGAAAGAACTTGATTCGGATTCATCGTTGAACTCCTAAAAATCTGTACCGTCGAGGAAGCCCCGGATCATGAGACAGCCCTGCACCGCGCAGGCGACGTCTGCGAAGCCCCACCACAGCGAGATTCCGTCTTCGTGATCTGGCGCCCAGAGCGCAAACGCGAGAAGAAGAGAAATCGAAAGGAGTGCGATTGCGGTCGCCAATTTCAGGAACTGTGCGAGTGGGGAAAGTTGGTTTTTCATGAGGTCACTTCTCCAGATCTACGTGGGAGGCCATGAGGATGATGACGCCGCTGTCGGGGTCTTGAAGCGCGTAGTCGTCGCCAAGGTCTGGCGTGTCGAGGTCGACAACCTCGCAATTGGGGATTGGGAGAGTCATGCTGCGCTCCCTCTCAGGGACTGCGCTGTGGAGAGAGGCTTGCCGATTCGCTCGATCTGCTCGACTGGGATCAGGATGTGCTTGCCGATCTTGCGGCAGTCGCGGATCTGCCCGGAGGCGATGTAGACGCGCAGTGCTCGTGGGCTGAGGCCAGTTGCTTCGGCTGCTTCTTTGATGGTTGCAAATTTCTTCATCATTTTTGGGTCTCTCCCTTGGGGTCGTCGCTGTGTGCGGTCAGACTGTTGGCTGCGATGGTCGTGAGGTCTTGTAGCCGTGTGATGAGTGCGGATTGAACTTCGAGCAGCTGCTTCTGTGTGGAGTGGATGAGAGTGGAGGGCAGTGTCATCACCGCGGCCGGGGATCCTAGTAGGCCGATACAGAGAACCGTCTGCTCGATACACTCGGCGAGGGAATCCTCAATTAACCCGCCGGGCCCGTCGGTCTCGATGATTTTGGGGACTTCATCGCGAAGATCTGACGCATGCGTATTGATCACCTTGTTCACGCCCATCACGCCACCTCGTTTTCGCCAGTGAGCATGGCTTCTTCGGAGTTAGGCTCTTCCCCGGTAGGCTGAGACCCACCACAGTCACCAGGCGGCGTAGCTGAATCGCCGTCACCTACCGGAGAGGAAGACGCATGGGTGTTTTGCATTTTGGAAATGATGTTTTCACCGTCGAAGATGCGGATTTGATCCCGCTCCTCGGGGCGCTCACGAAAGCTCAAAGACGTGGGGCGATCAGCTCCATTTTCGCTATGAGCCTCTCGGGAGGTGACAGGGTCTTCGTTGTCAACCCCTCCGTCCCCATTTCGGCTAATTTTGACCGCGCTCTCACTCACGATGAGCAACAGGTTGCTAGAGGTTTTTACACTAGCGACGACGACGGTTACACCGTCCCCGTCTGGGATGACTAAACGCGTCTCGCCCATCACGCCACCTCGCCCTCAGAAGCCGCGAGCGCTCGTTCAGCTCTTGCGATAAGTTCGGAGGCTTGGATATTGAGGGCGTTAGCAATCGCAATGAATTCATCTAGCGATAGCGATCGACTGTGGTGGTTGATTTTTCGGAGTATGGAGTCGTAGGAGATTCCGCTTGCCTTCGAAAGATCACGGAGTGAGAGTTTTCGTCTTCCGAGTTCTGCGCGAATTTCTTCACTTATGCCAAATGGGATATTTGTCATGAGCATTAAGTTACGCCACTTGGTATAGCTTGTCAAGCTCTATTGCCTCTTTGCATACCAACTGGCATACTTTCTGCATGAGCCAGTCAGAAGATCTCGCGCAGAAGATCGCGGAAGTCGTAGAGGAACTCGCCTCTGAACGCGGCTTGAGCCAGAATGCTCTCGCGAAGAAAAGCGGCGTGTCGCAGGGGCAGATCTCACGTATTTTTACTGGCAAGAGGGATGTCAGCCTCAGCCAGCTATTTTCAATTGCTCATGCGCTAGGAAAGAGCGCGAGCGGACTGTTTGCGGAGGCTGAGGCGCGTCTCGCCGAGGCTGAGGCGCGAGCCTCTTTAGACTCAGATGTGAGCCTGCAGCTGCCTGACGATTGGGAGGTCTCCCTCGCAGCGCGTCGCGTGGATGACTCGCCAGAGTCGCGGGAAGACGCTTTTCTTGACAGTCTTGGTGAGGAGTCTCAGGAGTAGGTGTAGCGTGTGGGTGACACCACGTTTGTTGTTCAGGAAACTTTCTGGAAACGACCTTATCTGAGCTTATCCTCAATATGTGCTTAAACGAATCAATGAAGAGGAGTGGAGGAACGCGCTAGAGGCGGGCGCGAAGAATCTACAAGGTCCTGTAGACCCTTATCTGCTTGCTGAAACTATGGGAACCCCCGTGTCCTACACGAAAGATCTTTCCGGCGCGTTGGGAGTGACCGACGGGCTACATATATGGATTAGAGCCGGATTAAGGCCTTCGGTCGAGCGATCGACGCTCGCTCACGAGTTAGCTCACGTCCTGCTCGGCCATACATCCTGTCAAGACACACGCGGAGAGCTGCGAGCTAACCGGCTGGCTGCACGCCTGCTTCTTGACCCTGACACTGTTAGCCGCGAGCGCGCATACTGCTCATCTTTGAGCGAGCTGGCCGACGCTTTAGGCACAGATGTCGATTTGGCGTCGTGGGGTCTCGACGAGTGTATGACATCGCGACCCGGGCGCGACAACCGCACGCCCAACAAATAGACACACAAAAAGAAGGGCACCGGCTGGGATTCCCGTCGGTGCCCTTCCTGCTGCCTGCCCTACGCTTCGAGAGCGAGGGTATCGAGCCGCTTGTATACCGTCGTGCGAGACATCTCGGCGCGACGCGCGATTTCCGCGACGTCCATGCCAGCCGCTGCAGAAGCGATCATCGCTGCCGCGGTTGCGGTGCGCGCTGAGGTGAGCGCGCGGGCCGCGCGCTTTTCGCGATCGACCATCTCTTCGAGAGTCGCGGTGCCGTCGATGATCTGCGCTGCGACGATATCCGGCTCTTCGACGAGAGAATTGAGGTCGTCAGCGTCGCCGTCCTCGTAGAAAGCCTCGGTAATCTCGCGGATCGTCGCCCATGCGGAGGCGATCGCGGCGATCTGCTCTTCGGTCAGCTCGTCGGCGAAGTCTCCGTACCAAGCGCGGACATCAGAAGCGGTGTTGGTGGTCATTTTAGGGGGCCTTTCTGGGGATTATTGGTCAGATGCGGTCGGAGGCGATTTCACGGAGGTCCTCGAAACCGACTCCCTGCTCGTAGTGGAGGTCGACGAGGTCGCCGACGAGAGAGAAGAAAGCGTCGTCATCGGTGACGATCTCGGCGTCGGAAGCGATGAGGAGGACCTCTCCGTATTCCTCATCGACGGGAGTGTCTTCCGAAAGGACTCCGGTCACACGGACGAGAGCGGGGACGGTGGCTTCGATACCCATGACCGCAATGTACGCGGCGAGGCTGGAGAGGTCTTCCACGCAGGAGACCCCGTGGCGAGCCAGCTCATCGTCTCCGCTCATCGCGAAGCTCATACGCTCCGGGTCGAGCAGATCGCCGATGCCGAAGCGCTGATCCTGTACGCGGTAGGCGGTGATCTCAGCCATTTCGATGTCTCCTTCGAGTGGGAGGGGAGCTTTTCTCTCCCTCATGACACTAAGTGTACACCCTATAGACACTATGTGTCTATAGGGTGTACATCTCTAGGTGTTATTTACACCACACACCTATGAAGTGAGCTTTTAGACCTCGACTGGCAGGCTGTCGGCGAGGCGCCGCGCTCTGTCTTCCGCTGCATGCTGGTACCTCATAGCCACTTCAACGTCACTGTGGCCTCCGCGCTCCATGATCTCGGCGAGAGTAGCTCCCTGCTGTGCGTAGAGAGTGAGGCCGGTATGTCGTAGATCGTGGAAGCGAAAAGACGGCAGGCCCGCAGCGACGCGCGCTGCAGCCCACGCTTTATTGTGATTCGTCTGTGAGATCGGCTTTCCCGGCTCGATCGGCGAGGGGAAGACAGGAGCGTCCCGGTCCGCTGCGACGTAGATTTCGAGATGGTCACGGATCACAGGGACTAGGGCTGTGGGGATCGTGACCTCGCGGGCTGCACCGCTTTTGGGTGTCGTATAGCCCGGAGGGACCGCCTTCTGATTCCACTGACGCTCGACGCGCAGACGCGGGGATCCAGATTCTAGCCCAATGATGTCTCTGCGCTGGAGGCCGAGTGCTTCGCCCTGGCGTAGCGAGCACCACGCCGCGAGGAGCACCGAGAGCCGGAGAGGGCCGGGCATGGCTGCAGCCAGGGCAGCAACCTGATGCGGCGAGGCTATTTTCCCGACGTCGAGGCTACTGCCTTTGATTTTCGGAGCTGAGACTCGCACAGGAGACGCAGCGACGATTTCGCGCTCTACTGCGTAATTAAAGAGACGCCTCATGCAAGCGACGATTTTGGCGCGCGTCCTCGTGCTGCCTGCGCGATCGGCCACGCGCTGAATATCCCTAGACGCGACCTCGCGCACTGGCATGCTGCCGATTCTAGGTAGGACATGTACCGACAGCACGCTCCTATACTCCCGAAGCGTCGCAGGCTTCCGCTGCCCAGAATCTACCTGCCTCTCAAAATCGGTGAGCCAGTCTTCTGCAACTTCTTCGACGGTGGTCTGCGCGCGAGACGCCTCCTCGGCCTCGCGCTTCGCTTCCGCACGCCTCGCCGATGGAGGCACGAAGATCCCCCTAGCGACGTCGGCGCGCGCGATCGCGAGAGCAGCTTTCGCATCCATCAAAGTATCGAAGCGCCCAAGACGGTATCGTTTCCCCGACTCGTGAACGGTCGCTCGATACTTTGCGCGGGTCTCATCCCATTCGATACCGGGGGGCAGTTTCTTTGGCATGGCCGATCCTCAAAAATGGTGGGGGCGTATTGGGGGCGTTTTTACCGCCCCCAAGCGTACCAATCGGTATATATCGGTTTCAATACCCACAGCCCAAAACCGTTGCAAACAAAGGAAAAACCCCGGGATCTCAACGGATCTCGGGGACGTATCGCGGAGGATGGGGGAAACGCACCGCTAGGCTCTCTGACCTGCACAAATACACACAGAGAAAAACTTGGGGGCGCATCGGGGGCGCTCCAACGCTCGCGGATCCCCCGAACTGCTGAGCGGCTCGAAATCACATATTTTTATCGCGAATAGACCTCTCAGCGAAACTACCTTGATCTATTCGACGAACAATATAGGGTATTCCCTATGAAGATCGAGAATCTAGACCTCGAATCGCTTGAAGCCCTCGCGCTTCAGCTACATGACGAGCGTGAGAACTTTTTACGCACCCTTGTCGATCTGCGTAAACAAAGTGGTCTTACGCAAAAAGATGTCGCCGAGCGTATCGGCGTCACCCAACCTGCTGTCGCAGAGTTTGAGCACTACGACGCAAACCCTCGCCTCGACACTATTCTCCGCTACGCCCTGGCAGTCAATGCTTGTCTCAACCTGCGCGCGTATGACGCGAACTGCTGAGCGTGTCGAAATCAATATTTTTTATCGAAAAACGACCTCTCAGAGAAAATATAGGCTCCTAGCACGCGAAAAACGCCCTCTACCCCCGATTTCTCGGAGATAGAGGGCTGTTTTCCCGCTCAGAGCTTTTTCTTGATTCGATCCAGCTCTTGCCAGATCCGCTCATGCTCATCATGGGCATGCGCGTCGAGAGCGATTCGCTCGGCTCGGTCCTGCTGCTGAGCTGCCTGAAGCTGAGCGAGCACCTTGCCGTGAGCATTGATCTCTTGCCCCTGCAGCTGCTGGGTGTGCGCGACGGCTGCTACCTGCTTTGCGACCACACCAAGACGCTCACCCAGCGCATCGAGTTTATCCCCCAATGCGTCCAGGTCGTCGCGCATGTTTGTCCCGTGACTGTTAGTGGTCTGTTCTTTCGCCTCATGTGCCAGCTCGCGGATCGAGTCGAGCTTCTTCTCGGTCTCGCGGTGGCTTTTAGACACAGCACTAATCGCTCCGAACATGCCGCCGATCACACCACCGCAGGCGGTGATAAGGCCGCCTATGGCGGTGATCCAGAGCGGATCATGGAAAGGTAAGGTGCTGCTTAAAAATGTCTGTGCAAAGCTCACTCAGCGCCTTCTTCGTTGGAATGTCGAGCTGTGTAAGTCTCGCCGCCCGGCGTGGCGCGTCCTACCCAGTCGATCACGCCTAAGGACTTGAGCGCCGTGAATGCTGTTGCTGCTGCGGCGATGATGACCGAGGCCTGGGAGGCGATCAGCTGCCAGGACAAGGGATACGCCCCAGCCCACCACACGACAAAAGACAACACCAGACCCGCCGTGAGAGCCAAGACGCGGCGGCGGGCAGGCGTCCAGTAGGGCTTATCCATGGCCGCCTGGAAGAGAGGCCAGGCGAAGCCCACCAAACCGCACGTAACAAGCGGATCAACATTTAAACCAAACATCAGAGTCTTCCTTTCATTTTTGGGCACGCAAAACCCGCCTGCCAGGAGGCGGCAGACGGGTCGGGCGCGCGTTAAAAATATTCGTTATGTTTGCGGGGGAGCGGGCATACGGACGGAATAGCCCGAGGCTCGGCAGGTTTGCGCTAGGCGCGCAACCGCGCCCTCAACGCGGTCTAATTTTTCCGCCGCGCCAACCACGGAGAGGACATCGTTCAAAGCATCTTTAGCCTCGTACGATACATCCAGCCGAAGCGCCCACGAAACCTTCTGGCCCAACTCATCGCGCGCCTCTTCCAATTCCCGCGTATACGCCTCGCTCGGCAGGCCAGAAGCCGGAGAGCGGTAAACGACAGCCGCATATTTTTCGTAGGCGCTGCCGACCTCCTGGCACGCACGCTGCGTGGGAAACAAAAAACCATAGCGCCACGCGACAAACGAGGCCCCCAACACGAGGACAAGCACACACGCGAACAGTTTCTTCTTCACCCCAGCCTCCGAACCGCAGCGGGAAATGCTACAAGGCTAGCCTAGAGCGGCAGAAAACTAAAGACTTTCAGAAGCGGCCTTCGTTGAGGCGCTTCTGCAAGGCCATAACCATCGCCGACCCTTCACTTACCACCCCGTCTACAGGGGTCCCAAGATAGCTTTGCAGCGCGCGGAAAGTTCCCGGACCGACAAGACCATCAGCCTTAACACCAAGACGGCGCTGCATGGCGGCAATAACCGAGGAACCGACCGCGCTAGTGGAGGCAACCCACTCCCAACCAGAAACAAGCCCCGGGTTTGAGCCCTTCCAATAAACATCCTGACTGGAAACCACGCCATCTTGATGCGTCCCAAGGACCCGTTGAAGCGCAAGAGTTGTAGTACTCCCCCAATAGCCGTCAACGTCAAGACCTGCACTCCCGGTATGTCCGCCCTCATGAGGATTGCCTTGCCCGGCCAGCTGAAAAGCCCGCATGTGCCTGCCGTAGCGCCCTGGACACGCGGTCGCAATGATGTCGTTATGCGCGTAGACCTTGAGCTTGCCGTAAAACTGTCGTAGCTTGTCAATCAGCTCGACCAAGGTTCGCAGGTCATCGTCGCTTGCCCGAGGGTGACACTCGATCCCAATAGATCGCGAATTCATTTTCCAGTCGCCCGCGTGCCATGCTGTGTCGCTTTCGCGGACGATTGGCATCACCATACCTGCCGCAAGAATATAGTGCGCTGACGTGCGCCGGCCGCCGCCAGCGAACATATTCGCGACACTATACATCGCGCTTAAATCATCAACCCCCGCGTACTGTTCTGGCGCCCCCCAATGGTGAACAACAATACTGTCAATCGCGAGTTCTCTACCCTCGGTGTAATGCGCGGCCATTGGCGCGCCAGAAATAACTCGAAATGTCATTTTCCACTCCTTATACGAAAACCCACAGCGAAAATGCTGCGGGGATTGATGCGATTGTGATGATTTCGGGTGTCATGGTTGCTCCTTAGATTGCATCGTTGTTGAGTGCACGCTGGAGTGCGCGGACGGTGTCTGACGGAGCATCGAGACCTTCATCCGGCTCGAAGCCGTAGTGAGCTTCGAGAGCGTGGACGGTCTCGGGTCCGAAGATTCCGTCCTGCTCGACGCCGAGTGTGGCCTGCAGCGCTTCGATCACTGCGCTTCCTTCGGGCATGGCTACCCATTCCCAGCCGGTTGTGAGGCCGGGATTATCGTCCTCGTAGTCTTCGTCTTGGCTGGATACGATGCCGTCGACGGTCGTGCCGAGGATTTCCTGCAGCTTCCGGGTCGTGTCTGCGCCCCAGTAACCATCTACCGTGAGCGTGCCGTCTCCTGCGGGCGCTGGAGCGTAGGCCGGTCGAATGACAGCGCAGATGTCGTCATGGGCACGGATGCGGCGGTAGACGCCGCCTCCATTGGATTGCGAGCCCGCGCCGCTGGACGTGTTGAATTCGACCGTATGGACGTATTCACCGACGCGGTAGTCGGCGAAGCCGGTGTGATCGGCGAGGCCGTCGACGTCCCAGTCGAAGCAAAGTACGTCGCCGGGCTGAATGTCGTAGAAACCTACTAGACGACCGACTTGTGAAGCGTCGCGCACCATCCAAGGCACATAAGCGTAGAGGCGTCCATCCCCGAGAAGGCTCGTGCCTGCCTGATCGAGGACCCACGAGACGCCCATCGCACAGAACGGAACGCCAGACGCGCCAAAGTAACCTGAGCCAGTCTTTTCAGCGTACCAACGGCCATACTTACTGCCTTCTTCCGGGTCATCCCAGCGCGTGTAACCTACCTGAGATCCTGCGATATCCAGTACCTGTGTCGCTTCTGTCATCGTTACGCCTCCTCGTTTCCAGTCTTCGGGTCTGCAGGTCCGTCCCCGAATTCGGGCATCTGACGGACCTTCGTTTCCTCGTTGTCGTGATCTAGCTGCACTGTGTTCCTTCTTCCATATGGATTGGACGGGATGGGATGAGGTTGGATCGGATCGGGGATCAGAGAGGCTCTTCGACCGCGGGAGGGAGCGTCGACGGATCGGGAGCGCGCAGGGACGGATCGACGCGGTCGAGTAGGATGCCTCGATTGCCTCCCGCGGCCTCGTACTCCTCGAAAAGAGCCTTGAGCTTCTCGGGAGACTCAGCGATCACCGATCGACGATGAATCTCCCACTCGGCCAGCGTCTGCAGCTCCGCGAGATCACGATCCGTAAGAGTCGCGAGGTCGATCGAAGCTTTGGTGATTGAGTCCGTGAATATAGCCATCTAGGCATTTCTCCTTATTTGGCTCGAATGATCTTCTGTACCGTGTAATACGGCTGCAGAAGGCTCATAGACTGATTGCCGCCGGTCTGCCCGGTCTCCGTATCCCCAGTGGTGAGGCCATCATTCGCAGCAGTCGCGATCCACGATCCATTGGACTGATTCAGGGAAATAAAAGACTGCCTGCCGTTGCGTTTTTGCCGGTCAAACCACGTGCGATCGTTGCCCGCGTGACGGTGAGCTGGCATCTCCGCGATCGTGATCTGATGCCGCTTTTCTCCGCCGGTCTGCCCGACGGAGGAGAATTCTCCGGAGCCGTCTGCCATGACTGAGACGCGGCCTCGTAGATCCGGGACCCGGAACATGTCCCCGAAGCGGAAGCGCCCGCCGAGGACTTGTGCGAGCTGGGGATACTGGACAACTGGATAGGTCGAGCCATCGCAGAGCAGGTAATCCTCCGGAGCAGACGCACCCGCATAGTCGATGACCGTGCCCACGGGGACGGCTGGACTCGTCTGTACTGCCGCTGCGCTGCCGGATGCGAGGACGAGCGCGCGGCGCGCGGCCAGTAGGACTGGGACGCGCTGCCCTTGGACTGGAGCGCCGACAATGTCGATACTTGTCAGTGCTGCGGATTGGCCGTCGAGGATGACCGAGACGGGATTGAGGGCTGAGATTGTCCCCCATCGGAGGGAGACTTTCTCGCCTGCGATTCCCGCGACTGCCTCGAGCTGCTCGGCTAGGAAGGTCGTGAGGTCTTCTACCATCGGCCTACCTCCTTCAAGGTCGTTGTCTGCAGCGCTGTCGGCTCGAGCTGGATCCGCGTCTCTTGGACCGTCGCTAGGACGCTTACGCCTCCAGATCGATAGCCAACGAGGTCATTAGGAGCGAGCGGCAAAGGCAGATGCTGGATCTCGATTTTGCCGACGGCTCCCGACGCTGCTGCGAGGCGTCGCTTCGCGAGGTCAGTGATCACCTGTTGGTTAGCTGCCTCCACGCCCGTTTCTACTTTCGAGACCCAGCGGCCTCGAGCTTGATAGGACGCGGGAGACGCAGGATCACGATTCTCGGCATATCCGACGAATCCGGCTTTTTCTCCGCTGCCCTGGCTGACGCAAATGTAACGATTTGGGATAGCCGCTAGGTCTTGCTCGCGCGTGAAATCCGCGAGGTGAATCGCGTTCTCGCCTTCCACGAAGTCCCAGACTTTCGCACGACGCAAAGGCTCCACGTAAGGCGATGCCTCGAAGGCTCCGCCTGCGCCGACAGTCAGGGACCAAAAGCCGATCGCCTGCAGGATGTCATTAATTGCAGTGAGTTTCGGAGTCCCTGCATCCCAGACCATCGACGACGTGAGCATCGGACCACCATCACTGATATTCACTGGGGACACGTCGGTGAGCAGGTGACGGACATGCGCGAGAGGATGATTCGACGGGACTGTCTGGTAGGCCGCGACGAAAGCATCCCCGTCCAAGAGTGAGAGCTTTGAGATCAGCTCGACTTGGAGGCTCGATCCGCCCTCGCTGTAAGACATCTTCGGCGAGGCAAAGAGAAAGACCCCAAGAGGCCACGACTCACCGCTCGCGAGCTTGTAGACGATTTTGACGCGGTCTTTCGCCCAATCGATCTCCTGCCCCCGGTCGACAAGATTCAGCGTCCCCGATGTGCGTAGGCGCGAGCCCGCGCTCATCGACACTTCTCCGCCTTCGACTCCGTCGAGACGGCCTTTCCCGCGTTCGCTCGAGTCGAGAAGGATTACCTCGATCGACGCTTGCCGATGGCCTGTCAGGCTCACGCTTCGACCTCCTCAAGCTCAAGCGAGATCTTCCAGATGCCGCCGACGCTGCGAGGCGCCGAGATCGACGACAAGCTGCAGTAAATCCGACGACCAAGAGGGTCGCGATACAAGAAAGGAGCAGGGAGAATTGCAAGCTCCTCCAGCTTCTGCACGTGCGTCGCGTACTCGGCGTCGGTGAGGACCGCGCTGATTGCGATCGAGCGCTGCACCGCAGTCCCCGTAACTTCCACGCCGCGAGCGCGGCCCGCGAAGTGCTTGACCTCGCGGTGTAGGAGGCTTGGAGTAATGGTTACTTCTGGCTCGTACTTGAAGCCGACGCAGGTTCGGTATCCCGGGCCTCCGGAGATCCAGACTTGGCGACTGGCCGCGGTGATGGTGACTGTCGTCGACTCGGATGAGGGAGTGACGCTTGAGGCCGTGACCCGGTAAAGGGTCTTGCCGCCGGAGGGAGCTTCGCGGTCTTGGACAGTGACGTCGGTCGGGAGGTCAGTTGCGATCGTTTCCCATGTCTGCCCGTCGTCTTGGGATCGGTCGACTTGGTTGGAGACGGCTGCGACTGTCTTCCCGGCCTTGGGCGGTGGATTGGTGATGCCTAGTGAGACGACGCCGGTCGAGTCATCCCACTGAGCAGTTACTTTCGGCGCTTCCGGTGGTGCGTATTGGACTGTGCTCTTGCGAGTCGCCGGTTTGGATTCGAGGCCTTCGTCAGAGACCACGACGACGGATGTCGTGTACTCGTGGCCGTTGACTGCGCGCTCGGTGACCGTGTAGGAGGACGCTGCGCCCTGGATGACTTGGTCGGCGACGACGCGATTCTCCGTCACATCCGTGACTTGGATGCGAGCGAGAGTCTGCCGAGCAGCCGAAGGCTGGTAGTAAGACCAACGGACGACTAGCTGGCTTGTGTCAATCCGCGTCTCAGGAGAGAGGATGCCTGCGGTCGGTCGGGCAGCGATTAGGAAGCTTGAGACCGCGCTCCAAGGCGACGCACCCGCTTCTTCCCCACTCTTGTACATGCCCCACGTTCGGACTTGCCACTCGTAGGTGCCCTCGCTGAAAGCCGCGACGCTGTACTGCTGGGAGTCGCCGGTGACCGTGTAGGTCGACCAGTCGGACGCGCCTCGAGAGCGCAGACGAATCTGAGCTTTAGTTTGCGCTGTTGTGTCTTGAGTGGCGTGGATCCATTCGAGCAGGCCCTCGCCCATCGGGATCGTCGATCCTTGAGGCTTGAGGCCTCCGGGAGTCCCCGGGACGGACAAGACATAGACGCTATTGGATGTCTCGCTGTATGGGGATACGAGGCCTCCGGGTCCGAGCTGACGGACGCGATACTGATGGGTAATCGATGGATTGAAAGACGAGTGAGTCCACGAGGTCGCGCCAGCAGGTGCGGTGCCAACTTTTGTTTCTCCGTCCCAGATCTCGACGCCCCACTGATCACGATACGGAGTGGTCTTAGTCCACGTGATGCGGATGGCTCCGCCGGTGATCTTGGAGGCCTTGACGTCCTTCGGGGCGCCGGGCGTCGAGTACAGGTCGCCAGGAGCGGTCGTGTTAGACGAGCCTGCCTTGTTCTCGACCCAGCCGGATTCCGCCCCATCATTTCGCCAAGCGTGAATCCGCCAGCGATACTGATCATTCGCGGGCACATTCTTGTCGACCCAGCTGCGAGCCGATGCCGGGAGGTTAGCGAGGCGACGATACTGAGCGCTTGAGGCATCCCAGCGGTCGACGCCGAGCCAATCCGCCGGAGCGTTCGGATCGTTTGTCATGCCCCACGTGACGAGGACAGTGCCATCCGACCGGGACGCCGCGGTGAAATTACTCGGGGTCGGTGGGTTCCCCCACGACTTGGCCGGGATGTCCCAGCCGACAGTGAGCTGCGGTGCTCCGCCGTTCCAGATCGGGCCGATCGACGCGGAGAATTCAACGTGACGCCCGCTGCCGTACTCGGTGCGGTAGGTTCGGCGCTCACGGCTAATCTCCTTCTCGTCGTATCCCCCGCGAGCCGACGAGAAGGAGAAATTCACGTCGCCGGAGACCTCGCCCCAGCGATGGAGCGTGTTGCTCCAATTGTGGCCGTATCCATCTGCCTTGACGCGGTAGACGATTTCCAGCTCGATGGAGCCAGAGTTCGGATCCCCGTGCTGATAGATGTCAATTCCGACCATCAGATAGCCAGAGGATCCGGACCACCACGTCATTTTTACTCCTTATATATAGGTATAACTTCCACTGAGGGATTAGCGGCTGATACCGATGCGTTCGCGAAGAGACCCTCGAGAGACGCTGCCGAGAGCATCGCCCGTTACTCCGTATGCCTCAACTCGCATCCGACCGACCAACTGATCATTGACATCGCGCACGACAAGCTCGCGAGCCGACTGCGTCTTACCCAGAGTCCAATCCGACATCATGGAAGCCCGACGATACGCACCGACGGCATTGAGCTGACCGGCTTCGAGGTCTCGAATCTGTGCCTGCCCCTCAGCGAGGGTCTCGGCGACAGCTTCCTTGAAGAGGTGGCCTCGTCGCTGCATACCGTCCGCGAGCGCTTCTGCGATCGACATGCCGGAATAGAGTGTCCATTGCTTTCCGGAGAAAGGGCCTTCCTTAGCGGGCGAGAAGGGGAAGAGGTTACGGATGCCGGAGAGGAGGCCGGAGACTGCATTCTTCGCGCTTGAGAACATCGATTTAATACCGTCGATCAAGCCGGAGATGATCTTCTTTCCGGACTCGAAAAGCATCCGAGGGAATCCCGCGACAGCGGAGAGGATGCTCGAGCCGACTTGGGCGATCGCGCTGCCGATCTGGGGAATCGCCTGCACGATGCCCGTGACCAGTCCGACGAGGATCTGAATACCCGCGGTGATGATCTTCGGGATATTCTGCACGAGGGTCGTGACGATCGTGACGATGATCTGCGGGAGCATCGCGATCAATTGAGGGATCGCTTGTACGAGGCCGGTGATAACGCCGATCAGGAGCTGGATACCAGCTTCAATAATCATCGGAAGATTAGCGAGCAGAGTGTCCACTACCGTCGTAATGATCGTCGGCAGTGCCTCGATCAACATCGGGATCGCCTGAATCAGACCATTAATCAGCGCATTCAGCATGCCGACGCCTGCCTGAATGATCTGCGGCAACGCTTGCACCAAACCGTTGATCACTGTCGTGATGATCTGGGGAAGCATCGCGATCAGCGCAGGCAGAGTCTGCAAGATCCCGTCGATGATCGATTGGAGCAGCTGCGTGCCCATCTCCAGAATTCGCGGCAGGGCCTGCAGAAATCCATCCATGAAGGTTTGGATGATCTGAGGGAGAGCTGCGATCAGCACCGGGAGGGCTGCGAAGATCCCATCGACGAGGCCCTGCAAGAGCTGGAGGCCCGACTCGATCAACATCGGAGCATTCTCCACAAGCGCTGTCGTGATCGCTGTGATCATCTGAGCGACCGCTGGCAGGAGCACGGGGAGCGCGTCAGAGAGGCCCTTGACGAGGGCCGGGACGATCTTCCCGAAAGCGTTAGACAGCTGCGGCATCGACTGCGTGATGGCATTAATGACCATCGTGATGACATTCGTGCCCGTGGCAAGCGCCTCGGGAAGGGCCTGAGCGATCTTGTCACCATAAAGCGCGATCTGCCCTGGCAGGCCCTGCAGAGTCTTACCGATCTGGGCGACCAGCTCCACTCCGCCCTGCTGGACGATCGCGCCGATACCAGCGAAAGCAGCAGCAGCGAGACCACCAAACGCGAGGAATTTCAGCATCCGACCGGGCGCGAAGAGACTGCCTAGCTTGCCGAGAGACTGGCTCGCCTTCGGCGCGAGGCCCGACAGCTTAGAGCCGAGACCATCGAAAGCAGCGCCAAGAGGCGCGAAAGCCGCGCGCACTCGAGCGCCGATCGGCGCGATCGGGCCGATGATCTTCCCACCGATCGAGGAGGCGACGCCACCGATACGAGAGACCGCCGGAGACATCCGCGCGGCCACTGTGTCGAAAGCCAAGCCTGTCGTCGCAGCTGAGCGCATCACGGTTGTCTTCAAGACTCCCATGCCGGAGGCCAGTTTCCCATTAGCCGCTGTGAGCGCGGAGCCGAGGCGCGTGCCTCCAAAAAGCGTGTCGAAGAAGCCATCAGAGACGCCGGTCAGCTCAAAGCGAGCTGCGGTGACGCGCTTGGACATCTGCCCGAACGCGCCGGTCACTTCGCCGGGGAGATTCTTCAGAGAGCCAAGAGTCTTGGCCGCGTCAGGGATCCCCTTGGCGAAGTCCCCGATCGATCCCGCGCTTTTGCCGAGTTCCCCGTCGAGGCCTCCGAAGAATCCCGCGATTTGCTGGAAGTTCTTCAACCCCGCGCCAGCCGCGAGCATCGCCCCGAAACCGCCAGTGACGGCCTCAAGCTGCCCCTTAAGGGACTTGATATTGGTCTCGCCGCTCTTGACCGAGTCAGCGAGACGCTGGATCCAGCCCGCAGCGCTCTGCGCTGCAGGAGCAAGCTTCTCCCCCAGCTGCGGGACGAGACCATCGGCGACCGCGTTGATCAGCTCGGTCATCGGCTTCTTGACCTCGCGCAGCGAGCCGGTCAGCTCTTTATTCAGCGAGGCCTCGAGGTTGCCCCACGCGCCCTCGAAAGTCGTCGCCGATTGAGCTGCCTTGATAGCGACCTCGTCAAAGCCGAGCTGCGCGATCGCCTTGTTGAAATCCTCGGCTGAGATCTTCCCTTTAGCCATCGCGTCGCGGAAGTCGCCGGTGTAGGCTCCCATGTCCTTAAGCGCTGCCATGATCTTGCCCGCGCCACCGGGGATCGCGTTTGCGATTTGATTCCAGTCCTGAGTCATCAAACGGCCAGCCGCGTTGACCTGAACCATCGCGTACCCGAAAGCCGCGAATTCATTCTTGCCGCCGCCCGCGGCCGCGGTCAGGTTGCCCGCAGCCTCGGCAAGCTTGTCAAAGCCCTTGACCCCATTCGCGGCCAACTTCGACGTCATCGACTGGATGTCCTGCAGGTCGTAGATCGTCTTGTCAGCGTAGGTCTGCGCTGCAGCAGTCAGATCCTTGATCTTCCCCGGATCAACGCCAGCAAATTTCAGAGTGTTCTGGAATTTGTCTGTGGCGTCCGAGGCCTTGATCGCCTCCGGAATGTACGCTCCGAGGGCTGCGCCGATTCCGCCGACGGCTGCAGCAGTTGCACCGAGGCCGAGCTTCCCGATCGTCTCCAGCGCTCCACCGATGCCGCGAGTCAGGCTCGCGCCGAGACGCGAGCCCCACGAAGAGGTAGCCCCGCTGACGTTGACTGCGCCAAGCTCAGACTCGATCGACTTTTGTAAGCCTTGGAAGCTTGGGACGACGTTCAGCCATGCGGTTCCGAGATCTGCGCCAGCGCCTTCAGCCACGAGGCCACCTCTCTTCTCTATTTAATTCGTCAGATAGTTTCCGTATCGGTGACCTCTGTGCGAGGCCGCGCGAGGATCTCCTCGATCTCCTCGGGAGTTAGATCCTCAGAGACGCTCTTAGACGGAGCGTGAGGCCGCGGGATCGGTTTCGGAGCGTTCTTGCCCCTCGCAGCGTCTTTCGTCTTCGCCCAAACCAACGTGTTCAGGTTGTCAGCTTGGATTGCAGCGATGTGTTCTGCGATTCCCCAGCGCCAATCCGGATCGACCGCTCGGTAGATCCACGACTCCGGCTGACGAGCGATCACGTTCGCCAGCCGGGCCGCTGTAGCTACCCCGAAGGCTTGCCAAGGCGCTTGGAAAAAGCGAAAGAAATCAGCTTCCAGCTCGTCTGGATACTCGAAGATCAGCTTTGCGAGGAAGGCGATTTTGGGGCAACAGCCTCCATCGCCATCATGAAGAACTCTGAGGCCTTCGTAGCGGGTACACGGCCCGACTCGTCTCGGAGCGCGTCATAGATCTCAGCCTTCTTTGCGGGATCCCCGCCTGCAAGACGCAGGATGAGCTTGGGGAAGAGCAGGACGTCCCCGTCGCGGATGCCCGCGAGTTGCTCAAGGTATTCCATGTCGTCAAACATGTTGGGCTTGAGGTCGAGCTTGACGCCCATGATTGTTCGCTTAGCCATCTGGGTAGTTCCTTTCGTATCAGGCACCGACGACAGCGATGTATTCCATTGCTGTCGAGCCTTCGATCTTTTCCGACGGGAAAGTCGTGATAGTGGTTTCGTAGCCGACGGCCTCGCCTGCCTTGTAGACGACGTCGCCGACCGCGGTGACCTGACCGTCGGGGATTACGATTCGCTTGATGTAACCTCCGGCCATGATCATCTCCACGACGAATGTGCGGTGAGGCATTTCCTTGCCGTTGTGGGCGACGATGATCGGCTTGCCCTTACCGGCTTCCTGCTTGACGTTGTCTTGGCCGTAGACTTCCTTGAGCACGTCGATGTCGAGTGACTGGATGAAGGTCAGCTGGAAGCTTTCCTTGCGTGAAGTCGTCACGGTGGCAACCGTTTCGCCTCCCCAGTCCTTGATGTCTTCGGTATCCTTCTCGACGGAGTCCGTCAGACCGTCCTCAGATACGTATCCGAGACGGACGAAAGCAGGGTCGAGGGGAGTTGCGCAGTCAGTGGGAAGCGTTGTGCCCATTGCTGCTGATGCGATCGCTCCGCCCTTCTGGGGCTTTGCGGTAGTTACTAATCCGGTGTTCGGCTTTCCCATGTTGATGTTGCCCTTTCTGGACGGTTGATGAGGATTACAAGTGATCCCACCCGGTGAGATCCCAGTCGGGGAGATCGGATTCAGACGACGGAGCTTCCGTCGCGAAAAGCACCGCGTGCGCGGTGAGCTGGAATCGAGGGCTCCGGCTGTCGGGGTCTGTGAAGTCGTAGATCGACTCGACACTCGCTTCGGCGACAGCGCTGACGGCAGCAGGCCAATCGTCGATAAGCTTCGCGACCGTCTGAGCGAGGGCCGACGCCTCGGCCTTCGACAAGCCCCACGCCTGCACAGCGAAGTCTGGATAATCAGCGAAGCGCGTGTAACGGCCTCCAGTCCTCTCGACAAGGACGAAAGAATCAGGCCGTTTAGACGGAACCTGCGCGACAACCTCACAAGAGAGGTGCACGCGCAGGTAGCCCATGAGCATTGCTTGAGGATCGACGATCATGATCGGCCAGCCCCCACGCTCTTCAGCAGAGTGTTGTGCTTCAGGTTTCGTCGCCGCGCTTCGATGCTCACAGCCTTGACGACGCCGTGCGGGCGCGTCTTGCCCTGACGCAGGTCAAAAGCGAAGCCCGCGCCTGCGGCCAAAGCGATCGCTTCGCCAGCTGCGACGACAGCGGGAGTCGCCAGCGCGCGAAGAGTGTGGTTATTGATCTGGATCTTTACTTTCGCGCCCATCCGGTCACCCCTCTACTCGTCGAGCCTGCACGGGACGATTCCACGGCCCCGGGACGTTTTCGGATTGATAAGGGATCGGATCGCCGATGACGTCGTAAAGCTCGCCGCGGATCTGGAATCGCTTCCCGCGCAAGCTCCCCGTATACGTCTTCAAGACGTGTACGGTGATCGTCGTCGAGTCTCCATCGGCGCGCAGGCCCGGATCAAGGTCTGCTGTATTACCCGGAGCGATCAGAGCATTCTCGATCGTCGTCTCGGTCTCCCAGCGCGGCGCGTATGAGCCGAAAGCGTCGATCGGGCCGGGGAACTGCTTCAGAACAGTGATCGTTTCGCCCTGGATCATCGCTTCCCGCCGATCGTGTCGACCGAGACAAAGCGACTCGCATGGATGCCGAGTCGCTTGCGGTGGAGCCGGGTGAAAGACAGGCTCCCCGCAGGGCTGGACAGCGTGTAAGACTGCGAGTAAGGCCCGCCGGTCATGGTCGCTTGCGTGACGCCCGGGAGGACGCCTCCAGCCTGCTGGCGCGCAGAGTAATTGACCATGTCGCAAACAACGTCGGTCAAAGTATCCGCGCGGATCTTGCCCGCTGCGCGCTCGGCGTAAACGTTGATCCCCGCGTATGCCAGCTCGTCGCGGACGATCCGCGAAGCTCGCTGGAGCTGCGCGGTGATCGTCTGCCGATCCGATGCAGGCACCTGCCCGTACATGGCCTCGTAGTCGGCGAGGGAGGCAAATACCTCCGCTTGGTTATCAGGGCTTGACATCTGCCTCCCTCTCCTTTCTACTAGCCTTCGACAACCTCAGCCGGAGCCTCCTCCGCAGGAGCCTCCTCCTCGACGGGAACCGGAGCCGCGAGCGCGATGCCGTAGTCGTCTGCGAGTTCGTCGATGATGGTTTGGGCTGTTGCTTCGTCGGTTTCGGCGTAGCCGTCGTGGAATTCCACGCGCGGGAAAGTGACAAGCAGTTCCGGGTGTTCCGGGCAGGTGAGTGTGACCATTGGTGTCTTCTTCTTAGCCATTTTTCAGCGGTTCCTTTCTCAGCCCTGAGCCACGGTGAGGACGCCGTGGGCCTTCTCGTTGCCGTAGATCAAGCCGGTCTCGCAGTACAGCTGGACCTTCTCGGCTGCACCGGTCTTTGAGAGAGTCTCGGCGAAGAGATGGCCCTTACCGGGGACCTCGAGGAAGGCCGGTTTGAGCTGCTCGAGCGAAGCAATGACAAGCTTGTCGAGTGGCATGTAGCGGTTGAGCATGATGTTGCAGGTGCCGAAGTCAGTCTCGAAAGTCTGGAGGTTGACGCCGCCCACGTTGCGATCGGAGTGACGGTAGCCTGCATCCTTGAGGAAGATGCGGGACAGCGCACGCTTGAGAGGCGCGTTGACAATGATGGTTCGCGTCTCGGACTCCTGAATACCTCCAGCGGTCCACACCTTCTGCATGAGGTCGAGGACTTCGTCCTCGGTCAGCTGAGAGGCCTTGTGGGTCGAGGTTGCGGTATTGGTGGTTGCCGCGTTGATGAGGCCGCGAGTCTTTCGAGGCGTCGCGTTGGTGGTGGGCTGGGAGAAGACGCCGGTGAGGAAAGACTTCTCGATGTCTCGAGCGATTTCCTTCAGCTTCTGGTCAATCTGCCATTGCAGCTCGTCTGCGGGCACGGTGCCTGCGGTGACCTGTGCTGCCGAAGTGCCGGAGCCGATCTGTCGAGTTGCTCCGAGCTTGGTGTAGGAGACTGCGACGGCTTCCTGATGGATTTCGAGGACGTTGGATGCTGAGAAGCGAGCGCGGGCCTCGAGAGCGGTGGCGTCGGCTCCTTCGGTGCGCTGACGGGAATCATCGGCGTCACGCAGATCGTAGCCTTCCCACGTGATGACGGATGCGCCGACGGATTCGCCGCCGGTTAGTCCGCCGATCGCCGAGAGCAGAGGCGTGTCTTCGGGAGACGCTGCGAAAAGCTCGCCGACATAGTTCAGACAATTGTAGGTTGTCGCGATTCCGGTAATAGATGCCATGAAAGGAACTCCTTAAAAGAGAGAAGAAAGGTGTTGATGGGATGGTTAGCCGCGTGCCAACTGTGTGAGCTTGATGGCTTTGAGTCGGGACGACAGCTTGAAATCTCCGGTCTGCTGCGCGGCAAGAATCTGATCATCGATCGACAGAATTGCCGGGCGCGCGGGGAAAGCCCCCGCGCCGGAGTCTGAGAGCTTCGGAACCACAGGTGCCGCGGCTTCGCCGCGCCACTCGGCGAGGCGCTTCGCGTATTCAGCGATCTCCTCGTCCGTATCTCCGCGGATCAGCTCCGCGGGCACTCCGTATTCGGAAGCGGCTGATGCGATCTTCTCGGTGCGCTCGGCAGCGCGCTGGAGATCTGCGACTTGAGTGCGTAGATCTTCGATCGTTACATCCTTGCCGTTGATCGCGTCGGTCAAAGCTTCGACCTGCTTCCGGTCTGCCTTTGCTCGGCGCTCCCACTGGCGAGCGTGTGACTTCCAGTCTTCGGGAGCTTCGGCGCCTTCTGCCGGTGCTTCTGCCTCGGCCTCCGGCTTCGCGGCTTCCTGAGAGTCGGTAGCCTGCGTGGATTCAGTAGCGTCGGCAGCTGCCTGCGCAGCTTCGACAGTCTTTTCATCAGCAGGACCTTGGGCTGTGGTTCCTACGAACATTTTGTTTCCTTCCATGCGGATGGGTATAAGAAAACCCGCTCCTATGCAGGTGCGGGTGGCATGAGAAAACCCCACTCGCAAGTCGCGGTGGGGTTTATAGGGTTGGTTCAGTTAGCTATGCAGCAGCAGCGGCATTTTGAGCTGCAAAGCCCGCGCGGAGTTCTTCGAGTTCAAGCTCAAAAGCTCCGGCATACTCGTCATTAAAAGCAGCGAGACGGTCAATCCAATCTTGATTAACTCGCTTGTGCTCGACAAGCGCAGCGACTGCGCCCTCTACGTCCGGGCCGTCGTATTCGAGCAT
>ERZ773050.236-NODE-236-length-33270-cov-13.972001_pt1 | contig 33270 bp, 37 predicted proteins | sample MGYA00580632_ERZ773050 | MGnify/ENA primary metagenome ERZ773050 (study PRJEB29015, sample SAMEA2738123) | human oral metagenome | biome: human oral; feature: human-associated habitat; material: saliva | place: China | collected 2166 ... | reverse complement strand
CACCGTTACCGCCAATGCCGTCGCCACCGTTGCCACCGTTGTTACCACCGGGGGTGCCGGGCTGACCGGGGGTGCCGGGCTGTCCGGGGGTCACGTTGCCACCGTTACCGCCAATGCCGTCGCCACCGTTGCCACCGTTGTTACCACCGGGGGTGCCGGGCTGACCGGGGGTGCCGGGCTGTCCGGGGGTCACGTTGCCACCGTTACCGCCAATGCCGTCGCCACCGTTGCCACCGTTGTTACCACCGGGGGTACCAGGCTGACCGGGGGTACCGGGGGTCACGTTACCGCCGTTACCGCCAATGCCATTACCGCCATTGCCGCCCTGACCGGGGGTACCGGGGGTCACGTTGCCACCGTTACCGCCAATGCCGTTACCGCCATTGCCACCGTTGTTACCACCGGGGGTACCAGGCTGTCCGGGCTGACCATTGTCACCAGTCTGACCCTGACCGCCCTGACCGGGAGTACCAGGCTGACCAGTCTGACCCTGACCACCCTGACCAGGAGTACCAGGCTGAGCAGGAGTACCGGGCTGACCATTGTCACCGGTCTGGCCCTGACCGCCCTGACCAGGAGTACCAGGCTGACCGGTCTGACCCTGACCGCCCTGACCAGGAGTACCAGGCTGATCGCTGTCGTGATCACCAGGATAATCGGGGGTGTCAGGCTGATCGGGAGTGTCAGGGTGATCGCTGTCGTGATCACCAGGCTGACCGGGCTGACCCTGACCAGGCTGTCCGGTCTGGCCCTGACCACCCTGACCGGGAGTGCTGGTCTGACCGCTATCACCAGGGGTGCCAGGCTGACCGGTCTGACCCTGACCGCCCTGACCAGGCTGTCCCGGCTGACCGGGCTGGCAGTCACATGCAGGAGAGGTGGGAACCTGATCCGGCACGTTAGCAAACGTAGCAGGCATTGCCACGAAGGATGCACCCAACAAGGATGCGGCGGTGCCGGTCGTAACCAGCGCCTTCTTAATTCCGGGAGATTTCCGCTGATGAGAAGTCATATGTAAACCTCTTTTATGTCGGCTTCGTGTGCACGGAAACTTTCAACTACCGCAGGAGTAAATCCTCAAGGGCAGCCTAGACTAAGTATCCAATTCCCAGGCTACAGGGGCTCCACTAGGCATACAAGCATGTTTATAACATTTAAGTGAACATCACTCAGCTTGCACCCTTTTTTGTCTACAATAAACATTTCAAAAATCCTGCATATCCAGGGGTCTCTCAAGGACTTTTACCCCCTCATACATCCCCTGCAAATCCAGGGATTGAAGAGAATAAGATCCTTCATGTAGCACCCACTAGAAGCACACTTAAGCGTCCCGGGCAAAATCTGCACCTGAGGTTAAAAATAAAGTTTTAATAACACGTGTCGAATCCGGTCACATAGTGGCACACCCTACACAACCCCCGCTTTTCGCTTGATATATCAAGTATTTTCACTATCGAAATGCATTCTCAAAATTTACATATCAAGAGCTTCGTTGCGCAGTCGAAACCTGCTGGTAAACGTACTACAGCTCCACAGCACATATACCTTTTGTCGTCTGATTGTATAAGCCGGCGTTGCTCATACTTCGATAGACTACGTCTACTGCCTCATTGCAGTATCGAACTGCCGCCCCATCGTCTAAAGCTACTCCTGGCGGTAAAGTACCGCTTTGTAGTGTCTGCAAAAAACTTCTGGGACGGCCAGGTTCGGTATTGAAATGAGGGCAGAAGCTGCCAGGCAGTATGCCCAAACCATCATTGAGCGCCTCTAAACGACCAAACGAATCGGTCAGACATGACTCGAACCAGCAAGCTGCGCCCGCACTTATACCTGACAGAACTGTTCCCTCGACATATGCTTTGCGAAGCACGCGGTCAAGTCCATGCAACCTCCACACAGCTAAGAGGTTTGCGGTGTTACCGCCTCCAACATAGATGATGTCTTGACGGCGTATAAATTCTTCAAGGTTCGGCTCTGTGCGGCGAAAAAGCTCAAGATGAGTAGGAATACACGAATATCTTTTAAAGGCAGTATAGAAACGCTCAATATACGCACGTGAATCTCCACTAGCCGTAGGGATAAAACACACCCTTGGTTTTCTCCGCAGGCTGGACTCTAACAGAAACACATCTTGATCAGTATTCTCACCGTCAGAGAACCCACCACTCAGAAGCACAATAGTACGTTGCGTCTCCATAGGTAACCAATCTTCCACGAATAAGCCATGCCATCATAGCCAACCCTAAACACCGAGTATATCCAGAGTATATAGGTCTATATATGGCTTCAACGCGGTAACACCCTACTTAGCATTCACGTTATGAAACTCAACCTTTGTCGGATGCTCCACCATACGAGAGACCGTGCAGCCTCCACACAGCTAAGAGGTTCGCAGTGTTACCGCCTCCGATATAGATGATGTCTTGACGGTATATAAGCTCTTCAAGGTTCAGCTCTGTGCGGCGAAAAAACTTAAGATACGCAAGAGTACAGATAACGCCACAAAATTTTCAGGGAACTACTGATATTATCGGCGTAGTTCGCCTGAGTTTAGCCAATTCGATCAGTTGCTACATCACATAATAAGGAATAGGGAGAAAACATTGAGCAGAACTACCATGATCATTATTATCACTGTTGCCATTGCCATCTTCTACCTCACCTACGATGCGGTGCGCAGATCACGAGAGAAGAAGCTCCCCTACGTATTTAAGAGGAAGTATCACCAGCTTGAAGGATGGCTGAATGTGACAGCGCTAGGTTTAACAATAGATGCCTTAATCATTCCGTGGGATATGGCATGGACCGGAACGTGGAATACCATTCTTTTCGGCGGTACAGCACTACTTAGCGCGAATTTCCTCTACGCATACGAAATGGAGTACTTTAGTATTCACTCAGACGGTACTATTAAATACCATACTCGAACAGGAAAAATTATTACAACACATTTTAATTGTATTAATAAATATAGTTATTCTCCTTGGGGTAAAAATTTCCGTGGAGGTGAAGATATTTCGTTTCCTGATATTTTCCACCTCAGAACCAGAGACAATAAAACAGCAGCCAAGTTTTCAATAAAAGCTACCAAAGAATACTCCATAGCCGCGCATGTTATCTTCCGACAGGAGAAGGGTCGGTGGGCACACATCCACAGTTCAGAAGACCAGGCTCAGATTGAAGAAATACTTCACGACAAAAAAGCCATTATCCAATATCTGACCGAAAACCCTCAAGGCACCGACCTTGCTGATGATTCTGCGCACTATATGTAATATGTTTCCGCATCAAAGCCCCCTGCGATAAATGCCGAGCAGATAACTTTTAATAATCTGCTCGGCAAAAATATATGTTTAAATTCAAGGCCAATACGATAATCCAGCAAAGCCCTACTCAGCATTCACGTTATGAAACTCAACCTTCGTCGAATGCTCTACCGTACGAGAGACCGTGCAGTCCTTCTCAGCGCTCAAACGAATTAACCGATCCACCATCTTAGCGGCCTGCGTGCCCGCCTCGGTTTCAGGGAACTGCACATCAAAATCGACCTCAACATCATCAAGACGTACCGCACCGTCCTCATGCTTCTTCAGTGCGGAAGCAAGTACCTCGAATACCTGTGGGATTTCACGGCGGGTGGTGACCGCATCCACATCGACCGAGGAGCATCCGGCGATCGCCGCTAATAAGAGCTCCACCGGAGTTAGAAGCCCATCACCCACCCCGAAGTCCAGGGTTGCCCCATTCGCACCATGTGCCCGGTACCGCAGGCGATCAACCCGTTCTACACGAACTTCGCGGTAGTCCTCAGACTCGCGGCGTACTATTGTTTTCTCAGCAGGCGCTTTATTCATCAGCAATACTCCTTAACACGGTGAAACTGTCGCTTGTACATTGAGCATAACGCAGGCACCACATCTTTATTCCTCCCCTGATATTCCGTACAGCAAAACGAAGTACATAAAACTTCCCTAAAATTGGATAGGATAATTGAAGACTCATTTTCACTCTTGCTGAGAGGCACCATGAAAGATACCGCGAAGGAAACAAGCGACGCAGAACATTACGCCGCGATCGGTCATAACCCCACCGAGAGCGGCTTCAAACAGGCTTTACGGGCATCCAGCGTGGTGCTTGCAAGTTTCGTGGTGTTGGGGTTAGGTTTGGGCGTTATTATTAGTGCTCACCATTTACCGTGGTGGCTTGCGCCCGCAATATCCCTCATCGTTTACGCCGGTTCCGTCGAGTTCCTGGTGGTAGAAATGATCGCAACCGGAGCCAGTGTAGGTGCTATCGGCTTCACAACTCTGCTCGTGAACTCCCGCCACCTGGTGTACGGTATTTCCTTCCCACTGCAGAATGTGAAGGGTTTCTGGGCGAAGCTCTACACCATATACACGCTCTGCGACGAATCCTACGCGCTCAACACCGGCCCCGACCGGAATACGCTCTCTCACGCACGTATTCTATGGGTGAGTACATTCCTGCACATCAGCTGGGTGGCAGGAACAACCGCCGGGTTCTTTATTGGTGCATCGTTTCTGAGCCACCTTGAGGGTATGGATTTCGCCATGACGGCGCTGTTTACGATCCTCGCGATTGATGCTTACCGCGCTCAACGGGATAATGTCACGGCTCTTCTCACGCTGATCTCCGGCACAATAGGCATTATCCTGGCCCCCGGTTCCATGCTTCTGGTGTCGATGGGAACCTACACTGCCCTGCTGATAATACGGTTCTTCATCGCAAAATCGCGGGGAACACTACCGGAAGGCCAGATACCCGCCCCGGAGAATAACACAGCACTAACGGCTGCAGAAGGCGGCACATCAGACCAGGCGAAAACCTTAGGCACCACGTTCACTCATCACGACAACTCGCAGGAGAACCCCCATGATTAACGGTCACATTGATAACGGTTATATCATCAGCGCCGTTCTGGTGGCGGCTGCTGTAACCTTTGTTCTGCGGGTACTCCCCTTTGGCCTCAAGAAAGCCCTTGCGGGTTCTGAAATTCTGGATGCGCTCAGCCACTGGATCCCCCTCGGAGCCGTAGCGCTTCTGGCGATCTATGCGATAAGCCGTATTGACTTTTCATCCACGCACACCGCGGTTCCCTATCTTGCCGGATTTGTGGTGACGGCGCTCGTGCACCTGTGGAAGAAGAATATGGTGTACAGCATGATCGCCGGTACCGCCACCTGCGTTATTCTTATCAACTGGGTTTTCTAGGGGCATACCATGTCTGAAAGATCTTCACGCCCCAACCGCCACCTTGGGGACGCGCCGCAACAAACCAGCGACGAACAGGTTCTCGATATTATCGCCGCCGCAGGTCTGGCAACCAGCAGCATCCCGGTGGTGCAGGAACGAGAACAGGCTTTACGTACAGGCGGCACCTCTAGTCTTGAACTCCGCCGCACTGGCGAGAGCGGATTTCGTGAGGCAATGCGCGTTGCATCCCTTGTGATGCTGGGTCTATTCTTCGTGGGAATTGGGCTCGGCGTTGTGATACACAGCTTGGGTTTTCCTTGGTGGCTTGCGCCCCTGCTTCCGGGAGTTTTATTCGCCGGGTCTGTAGAGTTCGTATTGCTGACGATGATGACAGCGGGTGCCTCGCTGGTATCCGTTGCGGTGATGACGCTACTCATCAATTCACGCCACCTCATGTATGGGCTGTCCTACCCTATCGAGCGTGTGCACGGCTCTCTCGCCAAGTTTTACACCGTCTATACGCTCATCGACGAGGCTTTTGCCCTCAACAGTGGACCGGAACGGCATACTCTAAGAGGGTCACGCATTCTGTGGATTCATGCGGGAATGCATATGAGCGTTATCCTCAGTTCCACACTCGGGTTCTTCTTGGGGTCGAGTTTTCTGGTACATCTTGAGGGTTTCGATTTCGTGATGACCGCGCTCTTTACGGTGCTGGCCCTTGATGCCTACCGCGCTAACCCCGATAAGCTCACGGTGCTTTTCTCGGTGATTGCGGCGGTGCTGGCGTTGATTATTGCCCCGGGGTCGATGCTCTTGGTGGCGATGGCAGTGTATATGGCGCTTCTGATGGGGCGTTATGTGGCGGCGAAGAAACGCGGTTCTCTGCCTCAGCATATGCTGGTTGCCGACGATCCGACCCGCAGCCGCGCGGGACGCGATCGTGTAGAAGAGAGCCCACGCGAACCAGCGCAATAGTTTCAGACGGCAGAACAAAGCAGGCACCACGGCACGGAAAAACCGAGCATGGTGCCTGCCTGATAGGCTCAGCTGCGTTTACTTAAGAGCTGCGAGCGCTGCTTCGTAATTGGGTTCGTTGGTGATTTCGGGAACGAGCTCGGTGTACACTACCTCGCCGGCGGGGTTCACGACTACGACGGCGCGAGCAAGGAGCCCTTCGAGAGGTCCGTCGGTCATTGTCACGCCGAAGTCCCGTCCGAAGGATGAGCGGAATGCGGAGGTGGTAATAACGTTCTCAATCCCCTCAGCAGCGCAGAAGCGGCCAATGGCGAACGGAAGGTCGTTCGAGACGCACAGCACCACAGTATTGTCTAGTGCGGCAGCATCCTTATTGAAGGTGCGTACGGAGGTTGCGCACACACTGGTATCGACGGAGGGGAAGATATTCAGAATAATGTTCTTGCCCGCGAACTGGGCACCGGTGACCTCAGCGAGATCGGCATCAAGTACGGAGAATGCGGGGAGCTTAGAACCGACGGCGGGAAGGTTGCCGCTAGTGTGAACTGCAAGGTTATTTTGAAAAGTAATTTCAGCCATTTCCTCATTGTCGCGCATTCTCTGCCCCTGCGCAAGGGGAACTGTCGCGTAAGAACCGGGCGGCGCGGTCTCGTCGTACATTCATGCTGTTGCGAAGAGATACAGGAAATTGACAGACGCCGGGCTACTATACATGACGGATATCGTGGCATTCTGGCAAATAACGTCGTAAGTTTAAAGGTGGAACCTTAACATTGTCTTTTACGGCGGCTGATGTTTTTAGGTATCAGATACTTACGGCCTACTCTCACGGTTGAGAATTTGCAGACGGTATCTAATGTTTACAACCTCACATGTATAAGGTAAGGACTATAACGCAATGTATCCGGCAAACACGAAGCTTTCCTCTCTGAAATCCCGTCTCAGAATTATAGTTTTTGGTGCTCTTCTGACGCTGTTATTTACCTCGTGCGGCGCTCCTTTCGGAGCCGAGCAGAGTTCGTCCACCCCCTCGCAGCAGTGCGGAACATTGACAGATCAGCAGGCTCTCGAAAAATATGGGCAGGAGATACCACCCTACACATGGGACGGAGACACAAGCGAAGGCTCTCCTTGGGACACATCTAAAGTGCCCGAAAATATTCCTACCAAAAACCCCGAGCTAAATACCTACGATCCGTGTGCGGAATTCTCGTGGATTACCATGGATCTCAAAAATGGAACGGGTAGTTCTCCAGCACATTTACTGTTTTTCAGCCACGGTGAGTTCATCGGGGTTGCAGAACAAAAGCCTTTTGGAAAGTTTGTGCCTCACCGGCTATCGCCCACGAGCGTCGAGGTTCGTTATGTATACCCCAAAGCTGATGAATGCAACGCTTGTGCAACGGGGCGGGCTATTAGCGTGTATACTTTCGACCCGCAAACCCGGCAGGTTTCCCGCACTGGCGAGTTGCCACCAGTAAACTAGGAGTAACAACACGCACCGATACGAAAAGAGTTTTTCATGTCTAGATTTCCTGTAAAACCGCTAGTTTTCTGCGCTGGCGCGGCGCTTCTGCTTTCTTCCTGCGGTAACCCGTTTGGCGCATCCACCGATTCGGGCAGCAGTTCGCAGGCGGCACGCAGTTCCAGCTCATCTAGTTCTTCATCCGCTTCAACCAGCGTATCAGCCAGCCCAACTCACTCTCCCACAGCAAGCGCTACCAGTTCTTCAGCCTCTCCAAGTCCGAGCGTGTCTGTAGTAACGGTAACCGCCAACCCGCAGCCGGAGGCAAGTACCGTTACGGTAACCGCATCGTCAAATTCTAATTCGGGGTCTTCATCCTCAAGCGGGCGTTCGGCATTGGAATCTAATGCGAGTAAACTTCGCGGTCATCATTCGTGGTCCCTAAGTTCGGCGGATACTTCGACTTTCGATTCGAGCGCGGAGCTCTCGTGGATTACGATTGGGTCATCTGATGGTGCGTCACATATTATGCTGTTCCATCGCGGAGACTACTTGGGAACCGGCACGCTCAACCCGATTCAGGGTTCCCCTTCGGTCTCACGGAATTCTGCGAACCAGATTTCGGCCTCTGTGGGGTCTTCCCAAGCGACGTTCACCTGGGATTCCGCTCAGGAAAAGATTGTTATGAACGGGGATTTGCCGACCGGATAGTTCCTGATAAACGTGTGTAAGCAAGCGGTGAGCCCCGCATCCAACCTTCTGGATGCGGGGCTCACGCAAATCTGCTGTGTATTCAGTTCATGTGGGCTTTATGTACCCCATCAAAACTGCTGACTCTAGCTTAGGCTGCGAACTTCTTCTTGTACACGAAAAATGCTGCTGCGCCGACGAGAGCAAGTACAATGAGCTTCTTCATAAGAGAGGATTCCTTTCATGGGATCAGTGATTGGGTGCCCTCACGGGCCTTTCCGTGATGTCTTAGCACCGGTTCACTCATTCTACCCTGTTCTGATATAGATTCGCTATCGTTACACGACGTGTAAGGCTCATGCTGTGCGGTAGAAATGTGAATTTACTCAGTTTTAGAGGGGCGGAACCACGCATGTGCGATGCCCTAGAGAATCCATAAAAATCATCCGGCGGTAGTAGTGCGGATGTGCAAAACTAGAATTATGAGCTTGAAGAAAAACGTATCTGAGGATTCCCGCTCCGGCGGTAAGAAACATATAGCGCCCGTGGTAACAGCCGGTTTTCTAGGGGTCACGGGTGTTCTGCATTTCGCGAAACCCGAACATTACGACGCAATCGTACCTCGTGCCCTACCGGGCTCCGCGCGGTTCTACACCTATGCTTCGGGGGCTGCTGAGCTTGGTATCGCAGGGATGCTGACCATCCCAACAACCCGCCGGGCGGGTGCCCTCGCGGCTATTGCACTGTATACGGCGGTGTTCCCGGCGAATGTGCAAATGGCGTGGGATTGGCGGCATGAGTCAGCGTTTAAGCGTGTTGTGGCGTTCGGTCGTTTGCCTCTGCAGATTCCACTGATTCATAGCGCCTGGAAAATCTATAGGAAATCGTAAGACGAAAGGTATCCATGACCGGCTCGGAGTCCAACCTCGCCCATGAGGCAGTGCGCCGTGCTTCCAACCTCAAATGCCCTACGGGCGACTACGGTCGAAAACTGGCAAATTCCTTGAATTTGCGGAATCTTCCCATGATTGTGAGCGCTTTGGAAGCGTTAGGTATTGAGGATGACGACCGCATTATGGAGGTGGGTCCCGGCGACGGCGGACTCCTCAATTATGTTCTCTCCCTTGCAGAGAACCTGAACTATGCTGGGGTGGAAATATCTCCGCTCATGTACGAGCAGGCCTGCACCGCCAATAACGTGTTTATCGCGGAAGGGCTGGCCGAGTACGCTCTGTACAACGGCGTAAACCTGCCTTATAAAGACGGCATATTCACAAAGATATTGAGCGTGAATACGGTGTATTTCTGGGATGAACCAGTCCAGTTACTCGCAGAAATTTGCCGGGTTCTGGCTCCCGGTGGGCGTCTGTGCTTGAGCTTCTGTGAGAAAGATTTTATGGAGACTCTACCGTTTGCCGAGCAAGGGTTTAAGCTTTTCGATGCCGCCGATATTATGGCACTCACGCGGGAACTACCCTTACATACGGTAAACATGCAACGACTGCATGATGTGACAGTTGCGGGTGGATCCACTCAGCTGGTGCAGCGCAACTACGTGAATCTCGTGTTTAAAAAAGAGACAATCAGCTCTACTACATAGCTTGGGGATTTAGAAGGATTGCATGGTAGTACCTTTTGTTATGGCTGGAGCGCTCATAGCGCTGGCGTTAGGCGCACATATTTTTGTTGGAACCCGCGAGACACTGTCTTTGCGCCCGGTTGCGCATCCCGCCAATACAGAAAACATGGTAAGTGCCCCTGCTAATCACACAGAGCTTTCCCGGCATTGGGCGCCGGCCATGTGCGCGTTTCAGCTGGTGAGTATCGATCTGCTGTTGATCACCATTGTTACGTTCCTATTAGCATTCACCGACTTATTGCCAACCAAACGAGAAATCGGTTTATTCATCGCAGCGTACTTAGGCGCGTGGGGATTCGTATGGCTGGTGCAGCTGGCAGCTGTGAAAGTTGAACGCCGCACCTACTACATGTTGGGACAATGGATGCTGTTCTTCCTCTGTGCCGCCCTCATGGTGTGGGGTTCACTTGCTCTGTAGCAATGGCGCGCGTCCTGAGGTAAAAAATCAATATTTTGGATGAAGACCGTCAAGGACGATATATCTACAATTGTGCTTACGAGGTCATGTTTTTTAACAGCAGACGTCGTCCTTGATTATCACCAATCCGAAAGCTATATTATGTCAACCACGCTACTCGATAAGCTCAAGCCCGAATTCCACACCAACCCTCCCGCCGAAGAGAACGGCATCCTGCTGTGCCTGGATGATGCGCAGGTTCAGGGCGATAACGCCAAATACATGAAATTCTACAACCGCATGGCCACCGTCTACGACCTAGGCGAACGGTGGTTTGGGCGTCTCGCTTACGGCAATGAAGTCGCACAGATGCGCCAGCAGTTCATGAAAGAACTAGAGTGGTTTCCCGGCTGCTCAGCACTGTACGTCTCAATCGGCACCGGTACCGACCTACGCTACCTGCCCGACGATATTGAGGTGAGCGCAATCGACTGGACGGGCGCCGATATTTCGCTCGGGATGCTCAAGAAATGCCAGAAAATCTGGGGCGGGCGCGCGAACCTGAACCTAGTGAACTGTGCCGCCGAGGACCTGCCCTTCATCGATCAGAGCTTTGACGTGGTGCTGCACGTGGGCGGCATTAACTTCTTTAGCGATAAAAAACGCGCGATCGAAGAAATGATTCGGGTGGCCAAGCCCGGCACGAAAATTATGATCGCAGACGAAACTTCCGACTACATCGATTCGCAGTACAAGAAGAACGTCCTCACCCGTAAAGCCTACAAGAACGCCACCTTCGATCTCTCAGAGATTGAGGCGCTGATACCCGAAGACATGGAGGATACAAACACCAGCTTGCTCTGGAATGATCAGTTCTATTGCATCACGTTCAGGGTTCCGCAAGACTAAGAAAGACCAGAATTACGATCATAACCTGGTAAACGGGTGAAGCGGGAGCAGTTTCTTCATTCGGGAGCGGTTAAAATACTCCCGAATGAAGAAACTGCTCCCGAAGTCTGCTGTGTTCAAAGCGAACACGCTATGCGGTGGGTTTCTGCCCGATGGAGAAAACCTAGACGATAAAGCGAACGCCGCCCTCAACCCGAATCGCACGGCTATTGTTGATAGGCACAAGGTCTAGCTTATCCGAATATTCGCTTTTCATACGGCGTACCGCCTGTATAAAAGGTTCTTCTTCCTCGTGCACCGCCGGGTAGAAATCGACAATTCCCAGCGCCTTAAAATTGAACATTCCCAGAGCCGCGTCAGAGTCGTCCATAATTCGTGCATACTCAATATCAGGTGAAGCGACCATAGCTCCAGCTGACTCCCCCACGTACATCATGCCGTGGCGCACCTTCTCGGCAATGAAATTGATGAGATCTTTGGCTTTGAGCTGCTGCAGCAAGTAGAAGGTATTACCGCCCGAAATATAGAGAACTTCAGCTTGTTCGATGCGCAACTTCGCGGTTTCTGAATCAACTTCTGCAATGTCGAGAATATCGGGGGTTAGCCCTAAATTTTTGAAAACATTCAGGGCATCCTGAACGTAGAAAGTTGTGTTTTCAACCGTGCTGGCGGTAGGAATAAACACCACCTGCTGTTGTGATGGATTGCCGCGCAAGAAATTTTTGAAGGCGGGTTCTACACCGGCGAAGTAAGAACAGAGGAAGGCGCGCATCATCTATCTCCTGGCGAAGGCATCTACACTGGGGTTTTATAAAATCGTACCGGTCGATTTACCCATGCAACACCCCTAGAAGGAAATTTTAGGTTTATGTAGCACCTTATCTTCTTCTAGGGGTGTCAGCACAGAGATTTTCTCTTAATAGAGCCTAGTTCGTGGTCGGAACCAGGGTCTTGAGGGTAATGTCGCTTGCGACTCCGCCATCCGCGTATTCAAGGTATGCGCGTACCACGTATTTCTTTCCTGCCTGCAGCTTATTACCGGGAATAGTCAGGTCGCCCTCGAAGTCGCCGTTCGGTTTCGGGGTAACAGTCGTATTCACGATCTCATCGCTGCTGGGATCGTCAAGCTCAACATTGTATTCGGTGAAAATCAACCGAACCTTGGAGCCGTTCTGAGCCGCTGCTGCAGGGTTAAACCCGCCGCCAGCAACCTTCAGGTGATTCTCGGCGGCACTGCGGCTAAGGGGTGCACCGTTAATGATGCCTACAACCTCATCATCCGTATCGCCATAAAAATCCTTGGTCACAGCCCTTACCCAGTCGTCGCTGCTGGATTCAATAAGCACCCGATAGTGCTTGCCTTCCTGAATCTTGGATCCAGGAATCTGAATCTGAGTAGTAAAGTTACCGTTCTTCACCTCTGCCGAGACGTCTTTGGTGGCAAGAGTTTCGTTAACCTGTCCGTTCTCATCCAGACCCTCAACTTTTATCTTGACCTGCTTCACGTCATCAAAATGGGTTCCGGTCAGGGTCAAGACATTGGTGTTCAGGTGGCTGCTGAGCTTATTTGTCTTCGAGGAGTTGGTGGTCAGGGTTACGGAAGACTGCAGGTCCTTGCTGTCAACCTGCTGTACAGGCAGATCTTGTTTAGCCTCTATTGTGCGGTTACCGTGCCCGGGGTAGCTCATAATGTAGAGAACATAGTGTTTCTGGGGATCGAAATCGCCTTTAACCTTGGCAGTGCCACGGAAATGACCGTCTTCCGTCACAACAAGGCCTCCGCCGTCTTGAACTAAGTTCTCGCCAGTGAAGTCGCCGTCTGCATCAACCTCGTAGACCTCTGCACCTAAACCGTCAAAAGACTTGTTGAGGTCAATCCCCTCACCAGTAATCGTAAGGTTGTTCTGCCCTGTCAGAGGGTTCAGCGGACCGCCCTCAACGGAAGTTACTTTAGCCCCTGTATTAATATTTGTGTTGTTCCCATTGGTGTTATTAGCGCCAGTATTTTGGCCACCCGGAAGCGTAGAGATAGCCTGCTGAGTCTGCGCACCAGCGTTCCCTTCAGCGGCGAAGGAAGGAACGGACGGCACCACGGATGCACCTAGGAGGGCAAGCGCACTCACGCCGGTCAGGATAAAACGGGTATTGGACATTTTGTACTCCATTCATCGGTTAGTGGAATACTGTTAAATGTAATACATGGTTGAGTTTAGGTCTAGCATTTTTAGCATTATTTCTTGATATTTATTTTTATGACAACATGAATGTTTCGATGGAAAATATATACATAAACTAATGTGTCAACACGACTCAAAGGGTCTTCAACAGCATGCATATCACTAAAACATGCCCCCGAAGACCCTTGAGCCGAAAATATATTTTATTTTCAGAAATCTAATACACTAAACAAAATGCAAAAGATAATACGGCGTATTAATTACCGTGCTGCCGACAGAGGAACAACCGGAATGTAGGTACGGTTCCAAACCACGATGGGGTAGTACGCGTAACTCGCCGTTAAGGTATCCCGATCGAACGCATCAATGTAGACTCGGTACTGGTGGTTCGGGTTAATCTTAGTGCCATCAACACTCACGTACATCCCGAAGCTCCCGTCCGAACCAAGGCTAGACCCTCCACCGTTGCTAACGTCATCATTAACGATGTTCCCGAACTCATCAAGTTCCTGAACACGCGGCTCGTACTGTACACGGTGGGTATTATCGATCCCCGTAGTCTCTACAGACAGAACGTTATCAGTATTCTGCGGGTCAATGAATCCATCGACAGAGGTAATCGCAATAAAACCGGAGTTCTGATTCGCGGGTGCGGAGGGCTGGCTCTGACGGCTCTGATTATTCTGTGATGCAGAATTCGAGTTTAAGCTGCTCTGGGATGCGGGTGCACCCTGTTGTTGACCCTGAGCCTGCTGACCCTGACCGTTAGCACTCTGCTGCTGGCTCTGACCGTTAGCATTGGCGCCCTGCTGCTGGCCCTGACCGTTAGCGTTAGCGCTCTGCTGCTGATCCTGGGTTGCACCATCCTGGTTCTGACCACTGGCGTTAGCACCCTGCTGCTGACCCTGATCCTGACCGTTCTGTGCTGCAGAATTTGGCTGTCCCTGTGTGGCTCCAGAACGTGCCTCATCCTGAGGGCTTGCAGGCGCTGCATTTGCCTGCGCAAGCGGAAGAACCGTCACACCCGCAAGGGTGAAAATAGCAGCTCCGGTCATAGCCGAACGAGAATAGCGAAAAGCCATCATAAACTCCATTCATCGGTGATACGGACAATTTAACCCTAAACATAATTCAGGGACGAGATACAAGAGATATCGAGGAGTCATAGCAATAATTATTCTGAGAACGAACTTTTTACGTTGATATAGAAATACTCGAAGCTATTTAGCCAAGGTTTTATAAAAAATTTCTCCATTAAGTTTTTACAGAAAAATATAGCTCCGCCTCTCGTTTTTGATACAGGCGAAGCATATATTGAATTGTAGGGATGTATCAGAATTATTATGAGCGCACCTTATCCATTAGATATTTTGACGTAGCTCACCGAATTTTGTACGCACACTGGCAAACAGGTTCCCCGACTCTCCCCTGATGTTCGATTACATCGAGTGTTTCTACTCGAAGCACACCATGAGCGTGACAAGGTGGAGGCCCACAAAAACATACCGTACGCCGCCCACGTCGTGGGGCGTTGAGTGCTGCGAGCTCCAGACCCCCTAATTCTCACGTTGGCTAGATGAGACCGTTCTAGTGCACAATAGCGTCTACCGGCTCCCCGCGGTATTGCGGGGTGATTCATACCTTTTGTTGAGGAGTATATGTTGTTTCTCACCAACTTTTTCCCAGTGGGTATTTGCCTGGTGGACTACCGAAACGCGGTTAAACTCTGCGTATTTTTATCCTTCACTCTTACGATCCAAGGCGGGCAATACTGCAATATTTCACGAGCTAAGTTAGATACTTTCTACCGAATAAGGTCTCGTATCCATCTCGCTGATTGCATGTCATATAGAGGGTTCGTGAGTTCCAATTCCAGTGAACAAAGTGTGCATAATCAAAGTGGTCAGGCGGTCTAGCTCGGCATCGTCTACAACCGCCTCCAGTCTGGCCAAATCATCCGGACCGGTCGGCATTGGCGGGGCTTTAGCCCCCATACCAGTGCCAGTGATACCAGCTACCGCCTCGTCAGTCATGGCACGGAACATACGCTGCGCCCAGATAAGGTCTACATCTGCAGCGATATATCCCTCACGCTGTGCACGCTCAAAAACCTTACCCAAACGCCCTAAAAGAGTGCGTTGTTTTGTAATCACGGCGGGATCGTCATCGCTCAGATGCGCCATCGCATACAACCAGATCGCCTTCACCCGCATCACGTTAACGGTCAGGCGATGCAGCGCCACCATTACGGGAGCGGTCTCGGGACTTGCTGACTCAAATGCTTCATAAAATTCTCTAACGGCAATATTACTCAGCTCCGCGAGAAGAGCCTCGCGGCTGGCGAATCTGCGATGAATAGTTGTTCGAGTGACTCCTGCAACCGTAGCCACCTGCTCTAGCGAGGCGGTTGGGTCTCGGCGCAATACTTGTTCAGCGGCGTGAAGCACGATATTGACCGTGCGCCGCGCATCAGCTCGCAATGGCTTAGATGAATCAATCACGTAGTTATTACCCTAATAAATAGAACATGTCTGTTACAGTTAAATGCGTGGATTATACCCGCATGTCATATATTCTATTCGCGAGAGGGTCAAATGACTACTAAGCAGACCGTCATGAATTACTATTCGGCAATTCACGCCGAAAATTGGCAAGACTACATTTCCGATAAATTAGCCTATGGATTCAACAGTGCAGAACAAAATCTTGGCAAACAAGATTATCTGCAGGGTGCCGGAAATTTTTTTAATTCCACCACTAATGTTGAGCTTGCACATCTTGTGGTTGAAGGTGACAAAGCGGCGGTTATTGCGCGCTACACCGCAAAGTCCCCCGCAGGAGCCACCCAGATTTTCGAGGTTCCGGAATTTCTCACAGTGCGAGACGGCAAAATTATTGCCTCCAGCATCTATCTTGACGGCACCGCCTTTATGGCCTTTATAAAAGGCGAGTAAAGCTTTCTAGTCGCTTTCATTCAACTTCAGCTCTCTAATACCCGCAGCACATTCGCTGCTCTCGCCTGAGATAGCAGGTTTTATGCGGGAATTACTCTTTATCACTCATTCCCTCCCCCAAGGAGATCATCATGAATACCAATTCTGCGCTTTCCGGCAAGAATGCCGTTATTACCGGCGGAAGCGACGGTATCGGCTACGGTATTGCCGAAGAATTTGCCCGCCAAGGTGCTAACCTATTCCTCATTGCTCGCGCCCCCACAAAACTTGCAGAAGCCAGCGCGCGCTTGAGCGAATACCCCGTGACCGTGCACACCTTCGCAGCAGATTTAACGGATATTTCTGAAGTACACCGTGCCGCCGAGCACGCCCTTGATATTTTGGGAAGTATTGATGTGCTGGTCAATAATGCCGGTATTGCACGGTTTATTCCCTTTGAGCAAACCGATGAGAACGCTTTTGACGAGCATTTTAATCTCAACGTTAAAGCCCCATATTTCTTGGCACAAAAGTTATTGCCTGAACTCGCTAAAAATTCTGGCAATATTGTTAACATTTCGTCATATTTTTCGAAGCGGATGCTTCCGGGGCGGCCTTCGACTGTCTATTCCATGACAAAGGGCGCGTTAAATCTTTTCACACAGTCATTAGCGTTTGAGGCGGGTTCCGCCGGGGTGCGCGTGAATGCGATTGCGCCGGGCATGGTCGAAACTCCACAATTGCTGCGCAATGTTTCTGCGATGCCGCCTGAAGCACAGGAGCAAATGAAGCAAAATGCTTCGGCGTTGATTCCATTGGGGCGCATCGGGAATGTTGCTGATATTGGGCGTGCCGCCGCGTTTTTGGCTTCGGATGCGGCCGCATGGGTGACCGGCGCGGTGTTGAGCGTGGATGGCGGTGTTACGACGCACTAGGCTTGCTGCCCTGTTCTCCCCTCCCCTCCCCTCTCCCTAGTGTTGTAAAAAAGGCTCTTTATACGAATCAAGCGGATTTTCTAACGCTTTATTCGTATAAAGGGTCTTTTTATGCGCTGGGAGGGAGCTACGCTGATTCGAACTCGGCAGAATGTGCAAATGGGTCAGTCTCCGGATCATTTTGCCACAGATATTCACAGCGGGATGCGATCTCTTGAGCCGTTTCCAAACCCCACCGGTCGGCGATAAAACCTAGAGTCATGTCCATACCTGCCGAAACTCCCGAGGATGTATAAAACTTCTCTGTGCTCACCCAACGCGCCTTCTGCCGCCATCTCACCTGTGGCCGCGTCCCGCGCACCCATTCGAAGGCACGTTTGTTAGTAGTAGCAGGCTTCCCGTCAAGAACACCTGTGGCAGCAAGAAGTGCCGCTCCGGTGCAGACCGTCAGGCAGGTTTGGCTTTGCTGTACCAATTTCGCAAGGTTTTGCAGGAATAGGTCGTTCATGACGAGAGAGCGCGTACCTATACCTCCTGGAATCAGAAGAATGCTCCCCGGAGGAAGACTCTCAACAATTTCTGTCTTGAGGGTAAAGCCCTGGGCGGACTTCACCGATGAACCACCGTTTTCGGATGCGCCCGCCACCGAGATATACCGCATACGCACATCAGGCACACGATGCAAAAATTCGATAGGTCCCATAGCGTCGAGAGTCTCATAACCGTCGAAGAAAAGACAGTACACAGATGTAGTCGTCATAGCACCCATGCTAAGAAGGGTCTTTATGTGAATCAAGCACGATTCTTCAACGTTTTATTCACGTCAAGAGTCTTTTTATGCACTCAGGAATACGCCCAGCAGGTTTGTACGCCTGGAAATATACCCGGGTGCCCGTCGTAAAACCGTCATTTATCACGGTTTGGCACGCATACAGGTTAGAGTTAAACACAGAGGCATTATTTTGGGTGCCGTCGCCCATTACACAGCTGCGGTTCTCATGTCGAATGCCGTGCATCCTACACCGATGCTTCCGCAATGACCGATAAGAAAGAGATAAATATGTCGCTACCAACCACAATGCGCGCCGTACAATACGACAAATTTGGTGGGTCTGATCTGCTCACGATCAACGAGGTTCCCGTGCCATCTCCCCGCCCCGGCCAGGTGTTGGTACGCGTGCAGGCCTTCAGTGTGAATCGCATTGACGTGATCGTGCGCGAAGGCGAAATGCGGCTTTTTACGGGCAAACGCTTCCCCAAAGGTACCGGTGTGGATGCGCTCGGCGAGGTTGTCAGCGTGGGCACCGGCGTTATGGACTACAAAGTTGGCGATATTGTGTGGGGGTTCAACGGCTCCATTTCGATGGCGCCCACCGGTACGGCGGCCGAATACGTGCTATTCCGTGAGAACCGGATTCACCATGCGCCGCGCATCCAGAACCAGATTGATGCGGCGGCACTGCCGCTCGTGAGCCTTGCCGCCCTGCAGGTGCTCCGCAAGAACCTGAAACTCCAGGCCGGTCAGCGTCTGCTGGTAGTGGGTGCCAGCGGTGGTGTAGGGCATGCCGCACTGCAGATCGGGCAGATTTTGGGGGCTCAGGTGGCGACCGTTTCTGCCGAAGAAAATATAGCTCTGTGCCGCGAGCTAGGTTCGATTGAGGCATACGACCATGAGGCTCTGCCAGACCCCGAAAAGGTTGAGAAATTCGATGCGATCCTGGACTGCGGAGGCGTTGTGACCGCGTTTTACCGCAACTACTTGAAGCCGGGCGGGCGCATGATGACGGTCTCACCTGACGGTCTTCCGGCGGTGCTGACCTCGCTGTTCACGAACCGTCGCGTGGGTTTCCTGCTGGCGACCAAGGCATCGTCTGACGCCATGAGGTGGATTACCAATGCCGTTGAGCGCGGTCAGCTGCGCCCAGTCATTGAGAAGAAATACTCGCTTGAGGAGCTTGGCGCCGCGCAAGATCGTGTAGCCGAGAAACATACACGCGGCAAACTCGTAGTGGTTATGTAACTCTTGAGTTATTCATACGGGCGAGGTTTTGACATATGGCCACAATGTTGTGGCTATGCGCTCAAAGCCTCGCCTTTATGCGTGCCCGTGACGATGCGGAACGCATGTTTGCGACGCTGGGAGTAGGCTAAAGGTATGAGAATTGGTATGCGAAAACCCAGTGTGAAACGAATGATTAAGGCCCGCACCACCGGTCGGGCAAAACGCGCCGTGAAAAGAGCTGTGATTCCTGGTTATGGTAAGCGCGGTATGGGGTTTGTGAAAAACCCGAAGCGAGCCGTAAAAGGGGCTATCTACCGCCGCACGACCTTCAGCGTGTGGGATTTGTTTAGGTAATGGAAGAGTCCCTCTCTTGCGGTAACGCTCAATTCGGGAGCATTTTCTTCATTCGGGAGCAGTTAAAGTGCTCCCGAATGAAGAAAATGCTCCCGCTTTGTCATGTTGTGGTTGTAACGCCGGAATAAGAGCCTGAATATGCACCAGCATTTGCCTCACACGGTTCTTCTTTACATGTCCAGAGCCGCCCCTCGCCCATGTAGCACTCACTCCTCAATCTTGCGCCGCCGCATAAAAACCTTTGGAAAAGACCCTAAAAATAACGGTTCTCGCGCGGTATACTAAGGATAAGCTAACCTCCTCGTCAAAGCTGAAAGGGGCCTTTTTCCTATGCTGAAAATCGAAGATGCCATCAGCGAGACCTTACTTATTCCCCTGTACATGAAGCACCTCGCCTCGCAACAGCCTGATCCAATCATCAAAGATGAGGCAGCGGAGCGTATCGTTTCAGAGTTAGACTACAATTTCTCTAAATTTGATAACGTCATTCACACCGTTATCGGCACCGCAATTCGCGCGGATTACTTTGACCGGCTGGCGGCCGATTTCATCAAGCGCCAACCTAACCCGGTGATCGTCAATGTCGGATGTGGTCTAGACAGCCGCCGGGAGCGCATCGGCGAAATCGCGCAGAACGTACCGTTTTACAGCCTAGATTTACCCGATGTGATGACTTTGCGTATAAAGTTGCTGCCCCCGCAGAACGGTGAAGTTTTCCTGGGGACCTCAGCCTTCGACGCGGGTTGGATGGACGAGCTGAACGATCTGCAGCCGAACGCCCAATTTCTGTTCGTGATTGAAGGCATGATGATGTACTTTGACCGTTACATGGTGCGCGCTCTGTTCCGCGATCTTGCGCAGCGTTTTCACGGCAGTGAGATCGCGTTCGACGTCATAAACTCGTGGATGGCTTCGCACTCCGATCAGCACGAAGCACTTAAGCACTCCCGCGCGCGATTCGTATTTGGATGCGACGACGACCATGAACCCGAGCGTTGGGCTCATAACCTGCATTTGGTGAGCGCTAAACGACTGATGACAGACTTTCCGGCGTGGAAGAAGAGCGGGGCACTGTCTGCCATGATAACGCGGCGTTTACCGTTCCTGAAGGAATCCTTCCGTATGCTCCACTACCGGATAGACTGACATTGCTTATTTTGAGCGTCAGCAGATTATTCTTCCTCCACAAGCAGGAGCCAGTAATTTACCCGCCAGGGCACTATTTTCAAGCGCAGCAGGAAATAAACCGCATTCCGAAACTGGGTGAGGTAACAAGCCAGAACCCGTTGCCTTTTAGCGCGTCTTACCCCGGCTGCTCTTTTCTGCTCCTGGGGTTATAGCTTCGCAGACCCCGCATGGTATACAGCCCGGGTTGGAACCGCATACACGCATAGTTTACCCATCAAGTAATTTGTACTGTACAATTGAGGGTTCATATGCGATAACCACACCTTATCGCTCGTGTGCAAAGTCTATGGGACTCTGCGCAGTTATATGACTCATCCAAACCGCAAGGAGGTATCTATGGGTCAGCTTATTGGGATGATTATTGCGGGTGCTATTATTGGCGCCCTTGCCCGCCTGTTCATGAAGGGTCAGCAGAATATTTCTATTCTCTGGACCATCATCTTGGGCGCTGTTGGCGCGTTTGTCGGAGGCTGGGTAGCTGGTCTGCTTGGTGTTGCTGAAACCGCCGGTATCGACTGGATCCGCTGGATTCTTTCGATTATCGCCGCAATGGTCGCTATCTCTATCTACTTGGGCGTCACACACAAGAAGTAGCTTCTTCCACATTCTGCAAAAGCGGATCCTCGAACATTCTGTTTCGAGGATCCGCTTTTATTGTGTGTTATGGGTGCGCTAGTTAAAGACAGACTAAATCACCTCCTGTATGTGGCCAGAGCACAGATTAGGATGCGTATCATCCATCATTCTCGAACCGACGCCCCAGGTCTTGTGCCACATCGCGCAAACGTTTGTCACGAGTCCACAGAGTAGTTCCTGGAACTACCACAACCGAGGCTAAAAGGTGCACATCAACAGCAGATAAACCGCGTCCCCACAGCTTACGTTTCTCGATAAACCACCGCACTTCGTGATCATCGACTGTGGGAAGTTGTTTTAGCTCACTCAGGGCAGACAGGAACTCGTTCCGCTTTTTAAGAGACCCAAGAGCTAGTTCTGTAAGCACTAAATCATGACAGCAAATTTCATCACTCATCAGGAGCTCTGATAGTTCGGGCTCTGTACGATGCAGATGATCTATCCAAACATTGGTATCAACTAAAATCATGACTGCACATTTCGATGCCGCGGAGCCGCCTGGGCTTGAGGGTCGGAACCTCCTAATGCAGCGAGCAGACGCCCATTTTCGATACGTAATAGGGTTTCCATAGCCTCACGCACCAAGACTGAACGTTCTTCAATACCGGTTAGTTTCGCCACCTTAGCAACAACTTTTTCATCTAAGGTCACAGTTGTACGCATAATAACCTCCACATCAATAATATCATACTCATGGTGCGGATAATGATGCTGCCTTATTTTGCATATCTACCTCGTTGGCACCACAGCCTCAAAAACCATAATCGGTTGAGTGCCATCAAAAGGGGTGCGGCACCAGTCACCCCATACGGCGTGTATTTCAAATCCTGCATTCTGCAACTGGTAGCCTAATGTCTTTTTATCTCGAAAAGTTAGGATACTTTCTTGGACCACAGTCTCTCCAGAGTCCATGAAGTGATAGTTAGTGCGGTACAGAACCTGCCCATTATTATCAGGTGCAACCGCTTCTGACCATTCAGATATCAGTCCGTGCCGTGTGGAGCGAGTCGTAGTAGACGTAGTCCAATTTTCCCAGGCTCGACATGCTGGATTACGGCTCTCGAACGCGAGCATTCCACCTGAGTGCATTATACGATGTAGGTCATTCAAGGTCTTTTCCCACTGTGGGCTAGGGATGTGTTGCGCCACATTACCACTCATCACTACCAAATCGAAGCCATGGTCGGGAACATTTCGGCTATCCCCCAGAATCCACCGGATTTTGGAAGCGCCAGGGCGACTGCGTGCGTACTCTAACATTGATGCTGACGGGTCTACACCGATAACAGCACGCCCCGATTGAGCTAAAGTTACGGTAAGTATGCCGGTACCGCATCCTAGGTCAAGGATTCTTTGGGCATTAAACCGATGAGCTAGAGAACGGTAATAATCATGGTCCGCCCCATCGGGGTTGTCTTCATCATAGAAATCAACTATACGAGGGTCATAATCTTTTGCACTCATGGTTTTATATCGACTTGACGCAGCATGTAAGGTACTAGAGCCATATGAAAAGGCCAGATACATGTCAAGTACACCTTCCCCACAGCCGATTGAGGCTGGGCGTGTGTTTCAATCCCGCCACACGCAGATGTGCTGCCCTCAGAAGCGGTAACCAGAAATTTTGATGAGAACCCTATATGCCTATCCTTATGGCCACCGATGACATGCTCATCAGTGACCTCAGTAAAGGTAAAAGGACCCGCTGATGAACCAACCGTAACTTCCAATTGCTTAGATTTCGATGAGGGCTGTACTGTAAACCCTATTTTCTGTACAACACAGTTACGAACCCGCATTATCGCACGAACCCACGGAGGGGTTGCAGATAAAAAGCGGTGGGTAAATTCCTGTGCGTCCCAGCTAATAGGTATCTGCACATAGTGACCATCAGAAAAGTTCACATTGTTAAATCGCATGTTCAAGGCTCCTGGCACGCTCAGCAAAACTGCCTAACACAGGATAAATCGCGTTCCATATCCTGGCAGAGTGCAGAATACAGATCAGGGCGCGTTTTCAGCATGACTGCTCATGGCGGCGCAATTGAACCTATTTACGTGAGGCCTTGTGCTCCTTGCCCATATAGATGCCGCCCTGTGCCAGCTCGGTGAGCATTTGTTCGAGGCGCTCGATACGCATCGCCGGTGTCTTGGCGCGGTTGATCCAACCAATATAGTCGTTGCGCTGATACGCTGGTCGAGCCTTGTAGTCGGTGCGTAACCCCGCGTTTTTCAGGGCTGCCGCAATATCTTTCGGCATAGTGTGTTGTTCGCGCATAAAGCCTCCTGAGGTGGGTGTTTATCGTGTACCTGTATTCCACGCTACCTGTAGCACGGTGGCAGGTTCAAGATTTCAGGTAAGCGCGAACTATACCGGGCAGTATTTTCCGCGGGTCACAGTACTCCTGAGGGTGGTTTTATTAGCTTTCACCTCACAGAGGCAGAGAGGTGCGCATCCTGCGATGGTTGAGGATGCGCGCCTAACCGTTTCTTTCAAAGGGGTATCAGCGCTTTGCTGGCTGAACTGCTCCCTTAGGGGTTACCGCATTCGAACCATTGGGCATCACGGGGGTTTCAGGCGTTCCACTTGGGGTCTCATGAGACGCTTCACCGTTCATCCTGACCTCGTAGGTACCGTTAGGTTGCACCTGTGAGTTCTTATTGGAGCCGTTGGGCAGACCATTCTCATTTGTAATCCAGGATCCATCAGCACCCACCCAATCGGTGTTTCCGGTGGCTGGATTGCTCCGATCCCACGACCCATCGGGATACACCCTCACGATCTCACCGTCGGGTTCGGTTGCAGTCCAGGATCCGTCTTCAGCAACCTGCACATACCCTTCAGAACTGGGATTTTGGTTCGCTGTCTTTCCGGGGGCGCCCTGTTGTTGGGTTCCGCCGCCAGCGACACCGCCGTTAGCTCCAGCACCCTGACCTGCCTGAGCACCGCCTCCATTAGCGCCGGTACCAGCACCGGTACCACCGTCACCCTGCACTGCACCATTACCGGAATTCTGTTCCGCACCTGCGCCGCCGTTAGCGCCTGAACCGGAATTTCCAGATGTTCCACCGCCGTTATTCACAGCACTGGAGCTTCCTGTGGAGCTAGAAGCACGAGATGAACTTGACGAAGAAGAAGCCGAGGACGAACTTGAAGAATCATTCGCACTATTTGAGCCGCAGGCGCTCAAAGCCAAGATGCCAGCAACAGCCAGAGATACGCATGCGGTAGCCTTCTTGGTAGTCATAATTCGCATCCTTTCTCCTGATAAATATCAGCTGGTATTTTAACCGTCGCATAGCTCACATGTATTGTCAGGAATTTTCCAGATTTTGCCAATATTTTTACCACGAAATATAGTTACACCTGTGTATTACACATTAAAGAAATTGAATTACCTTATATAACTAAACTAAATTTTATTTATGAACGAATCAACTAACGATTATTAATATTTTGAAAAATCATAAATTTATACTGTCTCACATATTTCCAAGACGGTGGCTTCCACCGGTATAGAATTTTTTGACGTTCACCCCAACCCATAACCCCGACGACGTTAGCCCCCAAATTTCAGCAGGTGTGTACGCTGTGCACACAATAGGGTGCGCATCCTCAGGTATTGAGGATGCGCACCCGTTTCGCGCAAAGCACTTTGCGCAAGTGTCTCTGCTGGTTATTACATGCCCGGCTTAGTGGGCTGTACCGGATTTACTGCCGGGACCGCCTTCGGGTCGGGGAGTTTTCCAGGAGACACCGGGACAGCGTTACTGGGTATCTCGGGGGAAAGCTGACCGTCATAGGTAACCCGATAGGTTCCGTCAGCCTCTACCCGGGCTACCGTGTGCCCGTCGGCATAGTTCTTAGTCCAAGAACCATCCGCCGCAACGGTACTGGTACCGTCTTCCCCAACGCTCGTCCAGCCACCGTCGCCGTCGACATGATACCGAGAACCCGTGGTATCAACGTAGTCCCAGGAAGCTTCGCGGTGGATTACGTATTCGCCAGGGGTCAATGCGTTGGGGTTCTTCGTGACATTGTGTTCATCATTCGCAGCATTCGCCCCTCCAGGATCGGCCTGTTGCTGCTGGGCACCGCCTTGGGCTTCAGCGCCCTGGTTCGCTTGTGCGCCACCATTGGTATCGACACCGGTTACACTGCCACTCTGTGCGCCAGTGCCGGAGTTTTGGTCCGTTCCAGTGCCGCCTTCAGCACCAGAATTTGCTGCGCCGCCGTTAGCGCCTGAACCGGAGTTTGCGGAGTTTCCACCACCGTTGCTCACTGTACCGGATCCACCGGCGCTAGCTGTCTTGGAGGCTGTTGTTGATGATGAAGACGATGGGGAAGAATTCGAAGCATCATTAGAGCTATTTGAACCACAGGCGCTCAAAGCCACAATGCCAGCAACAGCCAGGGATACATATACAGGTACCTTCGTGGTAGTCATAATTCGCATCCTTTCTCCTGATAAATATCAGCTGGTGTTTTAACCGTCGCATAAGCCCATGTGTATTGTCAGGAATTTTCCAGATTTTGCAAATATTTTTTATAACAGGGTGTAAATAAGTGGATATATTACATAATAAAGAATAGATATGTATTATAAAACTAAAATAACTCTTTCTCTAAACTTTTTACAATAAGAAATATTGAATATTTTATCTATGAAATATATGTGCTTGAGTTAGGTCTATCTAGGTATTACCCCGGCTTCGCATCGCAGGAATTAGCGTAAGCCCTGGGGGTTGAGAGTTACTACCCGCATAAGAAGATGCTTGCATAAACTAAGACATGTAACATGTAGGGGATATTCGTTTACTCTGGAAGGAACCGAGCATGAAGCTTTCTGCCCGTAACCAGCTCGCTGGCACCATTGTTGAGATTACCGAAGGCGCTACCAACGGCATCGTGAAGATTGAGATCGCCCCCGGTCTGATTGTTTCTTCCTCGATTACCAACGCCGCTATTGAGGAGCTTGGGCTGCAGGTTGGCAAGCCCGCTACCGCCATTATCAAGGCATCCAACGTCATGGTTGGTGTTGAGGACTAATCCTCTCCCCTGTGTGCCCGGGTGCTCCCGGCGCCGGGCAATACAAAAGAAGCAAAGCTCGATCCCGGTACGGTTCGCGATAACCGTACCGGGATCGATCGCGTTAAAACTAGTTAGAGAGACTCGGAGTCTTTACCCTTGAGAAGGTCGAGCCGAGCGAGTTCTTCACACACAGAAGAAGCAACAAGATTACCTGATGAGGAGTTGTTATGCCCTGTAACTAGTCCGTTAGTCGCTGCCGCTGAGCTCCTGTAAGGTCTCTTCCAGCGAATATAGTCTGCCCCGCGTTCTTTTGCTAGCTCTTCAGCATTGTAGGGTACCTTTTGAGACACTAAAGCGAGCTTCTCTTCCCTCCAGGAGGGTCCGGTCAGTATTTTGCCGTTCACCAGATAGCTTCCGTCGCTCAGGCGTACATTGAGGATTCCGCAGTACCCGTGCCCCACGGATGCGACGATCGCGCCCCGCTCGTATACGCTGGCGATGAGGTTGTGCAGTTCGAAGTTATGCGTGAAGTCGAACATGGCGCCATGCCCACCGGCCAGGCATATAGCATCATAAGTGTTCGGGTCTATGGACCGGATGGGAAGGGTATTTTTCAGGAGCGCCATGCGTTCCGGGTTATTCAGCCAGGATTTTGCGCTCTCATTGCGGAATGGGAACTTCAGAGAGCGGGGATCTAAAGGGACGTCTCCCCCACGTGGACTGGCGATGTCCTGCTCGCAGCCCTCCCGTTCAAACCTATCCCAAGCGGTCGTCAGCCCAGAAAGCCACAGCCCCGTCGGGTCACCATTATCGTACTGACCCACGTTCGTCACGATATGCAAGATTCTTTTAGCCATGAGCCTATGGTACCTGGGGTATGTAGACAAGAAGGTGGGGCTAAATATTGCATACGTAAAACTGTACCCGTCAATAAGGTGGATCTTTAGTTGTACATCTAATAGATGATGTCCCAGCACAAAAAGTATTATCAGCGTTCAACCTGCTCGATAGCTTGATAGACCCCATACTCTCCCCGCTCGATCAGTTGGTCAAGAATATCAAGCAAATCTGAAGTCCGTTTCTTATTCCGAGATTGAGCCAAGCCCTGAACAATCAACTCTGACGCATAAGGGTTTGTCAAAAAGATATTAATCTGGTTGGTTGCACTATTATCTATGTCTAAAAAACGATGTATTGCAAGGTCAATCAGGTCATCAACCCTGTCATATGCTTCTCGCAATGTAAGTAGTAATTGGGGGGCAGCATATATATAGCTCGGAGATTTAATAAGGTCTTCAAGAAGGGATTTGAATGGGGAAATATATTTTTTTCTAAGATGAGTCGGTATTTTACCTACTTCCTTGCGGACTCTAGTATCACCATCATGCATTAATGTATGCAGAGTCTCAAAAAGAATCTTTCGATCTTCAACATCATTCACTAAGTCATTGCAAACAGAAACAATACCCACACGCACATTCTTGTCACCTGTAAGGGCCAGCTCCATATAGTCTGGCTGACCCCATTGAAGTGCTGCATAAGCAGCTAAACTGCCTCCCACATTTTTTACTTCTGGATTCTTCGAAGTCAGCATGCGTTTAATAATTGGAGTAACTCGTTCCGGATTTGCGGCACCAATACGGATCATCAGATTAATAAATTTATCCGATGCAAGAACCAAATCCTCAGTTTGAATTAGACATTTAAATGCATCATATGCTGTTGATCTTGCATATGGAAGACAAGAAGTGACGAGGTAGGCAGTAGAAATTCGAACATTAAGGGCTGGATCGTTAACAAGAGAAACCAGATAAGGTCCGACTATAGCTGTGCGTTCACCATTAGTATCGTAAACTAGCAAATCTCCAAGCGAGGTAATAAGACTACCTTTTACAGTATTAATACTTTCCAAGTGCAGTTCACGAACAGTGCATCCACCACCTTGAGAAGACACAATTTGAGTCCCATCTCCAGAGCCCGATACACCCACATTCAAAGCGCGGTCTCTAATCATCTCGATTATGTCCAACGGTACATCTTTAAGCAGGTACTGCAAAGAAAAGCCAAGCCATCGATCGCACTCATCCAGTCCTAGATTTGCAATATATCTAATAGCGTCGAAGACGCTCTGTTGTACTTCAGCTGGAATCTCCGCTCCCCCAAAACCCGACAGAATAGCACTAGGATACGCAGAGTTAACAGCTGAGGTCATTTTCAAAGCTAAACGAGCAAAGCGCTGCGGATCCTCGCTAGTAGCTTTCTGGAGTACCTGCGACAATTCTGAAACGCGTCCATATGGTCCCGTCCAATCACGCTCATCGCTGTTGTACCTGGCCATGGCAGCTAACCACTGATTGTCAGACATTTTGCCAGCCGCATCTGGACTAATTGGTGATTGAACAGTATGTGTGGTAATACCAGCCGGCAATGCTGGCTTCTCACAACCAAATTTTCGTTGATATTCGGCAAGTCGTCGCTTACCAGTCTCGCTTATGCGGCTAAAGTCTAACGCCGACAAAAACTTAAACGCTGTGCACCCTATGGGTGATCGAAGAACATACTTATGAGAAAAACGCGGATCAGTCAGGAGGTGCTTAAACTCATCCTGTTCACACGGAATATAGAGTTCTCGCAATTTACCCTCAAGCGCACAGTGTTTCTCATTAGATATAAAGGGCGCGATGGTTTCAATCAGTTCTCGTGAGAGCCAATGCGAATCTGATGCGTACCCACATTTAAGTCTATTCCCACCTTCAAGAATTGTCTCAAAAGCCCAATCAGTAAAGTTTTTAGCGCCAGCTATAAGTGCCCGGTATAATAAAAATTGTGCCGCATCATGTTTATCCGTAGCCAATGTACGCAGTAACGTCTCAACCGCTCCAGGGCTTTCTAATGCCAACCTAGAAAGTGCATTAGCAGTGCTGTCATAGAGTACATCGCCAATATTTTTATGAGAGAATCCCTCGTTTGACGGATACCGTAAGCAGAAGTGGCGATCCCAAATTAATCTATCTTGCGCTTCAGGATAGGCTGTCTCTTTCATAACTTTAAGAAGGTATGGAACTGATACGGCAGTAAATTCTTTAGGATTTTTTTTACTTATTTTTCGAATAAAATTTATGGCATGATAACTATCTAAACACAGGAAGTTGATCATACCCCTATCATTCTTTTTTAAAAGTTCTGAATTATTGAAAACTGCATTAATTAACTCGATTCCCCAGAGTGGTTTATGATCACTCAGGGCAGAAACTGATAACCACAGATCATTATCTTTTAAAACTATGCCACCAAGACACACTGATTCTAAAAATAAATCAAACAGGCGACGACTTCGGTATATTTCGGAATGCAAGACAACCTGTTGAAGCAACTCTAAGTAGTCTGCTGTATTATATCTTGCTGCCAGAATTTCTGCTACTAGATCACCAAGATCATTCCCAGCATTTACTAGACATGCAAAACCACGTTTCCGTAATTCTGTCTCTTCACTGTCAAGCCAGATATTGATAAGACCACGACTATGCAGTACAACAAACCAGCTTGGTCGAGTAAGCAGATTCCATATCTTCGTTCCTAAGGCTGGATGAGCTTCATCTATTTTGAGTACAAGATCAAGTTCTTTATCTGATGGTGTATCAATATTAGCCAGGATACTGATAACTATATCTTTAATATGGAATCGAACCTTTTTCTCAAGCAACACTTGCTCGACTTCGCTGCAAAAGCCATCTAAATCTCGCTCTTTTAACCTCTCAAGAATTTGACGCACCTGAGAACGACGGAACAACTCTTGTTCTTGTGAACATAGGAAATCTACCAGTGATGTGTCTTGTGATTGCCACTGTCGAGCAAATGTGTAGTCAAAGAACATTTCATGAAAGAATGATATACGGTCATTATCGATAACTAAAATTTGCTCCGATGCCAGCACTTCAGCATGATTAATATAGTCGCCAGAATCGAGTATCTCCTTCGAAACCGATAGGGTCTGACGATTGCTTAATTCATTTGCAATACGTGCCAACGTATCATTAAAATAAATGCCTGGATAATTGTCCTTAATAGTCTGACGTTTTCGAGTCCAGAAAGCATCAAACAATGATCCTTGTGTAGTAAATTCAAGCGCATTAGGACGGTCTGCTATTGCTTTGAGAAGGACAAGATTCAGAGGTGATTTGAGTAGCTGTAACTGTACTGAGCTAAGGTTTGTAGGATCTAGATCCATCGCTTCTACAGCCTGTATAACATCATCATCGGCTAGCGGCTCAATAGTAAGTCGTACACCATTGTTCTTCTGAGCAAGATCGCGGATTCTGTGGTCATTCTCGACGTCAAATAGACGACAGACCAAAATAACTTTCACGCTTTCAAATGCCCTAGCTTCATCAATAAGATCGGCGATCACATTATACCGCTCAGACATACGACCAGAAGCACGTGATACAGCGTCAAGTTGGTCAATAACCAAGAAGGCATCACGACCATCAGCAGCCCTCAGAAGAGATACAACGGGCGAATCAGACAGACCAAGCTGTGTACCTAATTCGTCTACCGATCTAAACGATTCATGACGATCAAGTCGAAAAGCCAGAACCTCAACGTCTTGTGATTGAAGTTCCTTAACCGTTTGATATATAACTGAGCTTTTACCACCACCAGCTGCACCAACCACTAAGCTCAGGCAATGATTATTCATGAGTTCGATGAGATCATGTGATTCTTTTCGAGGGATAGATGGTTCAAGCAATTCCCGCTCTATGCTATTACCCCAGTGCATAGTAACAGCCTGCACTTTGTCGTGAGCTGTTTGTTTCGCTTCAATGTCAAGAGCAGTTATACCCTTCTTCCCTAGTTCTTCTAACAGCTCACGCTTTGTGAGCCGCTTTCGAAGATTGTCTAGAAGCACAGAACCGACCGCATCCGTTAACAACGTGCCTTCGGCACCTTTTAACATAGTGCTGGCGATTATAGAATTTGTCTTAGCAAGTTCGTGTTCATCCCGAGCCTCAAACCACATACCGCGAAGTACACGCCAGGCGCTTTTTGGGTCACCAAAGATATTTGGATCAGTAAGTTGGTTGAAGATAGACCTTAGCTCTTCTGTAAGTTGATGTTTTATAAATTGGTCTTCATTATCTGTTTGACGAGCCCGATCACTGAGTTCTCGCAATCGTATGCTTGGCGTCATGGAACCAAAATGATAGTTATGACCATTATTTATAACGTGCTTCTTTGCAGCTTCAAAAATACCGTGGCGATGAAGAGCAGCGATGGTCCACTTACCATTAGTGCTATGTTGCCGTTTAACCTGCATAACATGGGTAGATTCGCACTCATCTACAAAAGTGAATTCTGAACCATCAGCTAACTCCGGATCGAGCTCTTCATAGGTGATGCTACGTCGCTCATCCTGGAGACACTGTAATGCATAGTAAACAGTCCACGACAACTCGTACTTGTTGCCCATTTTATCAGCAAAACCACCACTAGCACCCTGTACCCGAGAGGTCGGTTTACTAGGCTGATCTGTATCTTTCATGTGCGCTATAGCCCCATATCTCTCACAAATGTCCTGCGATTTATAACTCTGAGATACCTACCCAACATGGTCACGTGGATTCTGTGGTCTGGATAAACCAACCCAGAACTCAGAGTCACGAGAATATTTTCCTACAAGTTTTGGAAGAAGCGGACCAGTAGCCTTACTACGGAGAGATATATCATCAAGCGAAGCAATAATATCTACGACAGATCGAGGCTCAAATTGTCCTGCTAGTCTTTTCGCTTTAACACGCACATTATTTGGTGTAGATCCAGCATCAATAACCGAATGGTTCCATAGACGGCTATGATGCGCACAACGATTTCGCAGGTATACCAAGGCTCTGATCCGAGAAGCAAAACCTGCTTTAGCGACTCCTGTGCTCAACGCTACAGATTCAGTAAGACTGCCCTGTGCACCACGCTCGATAACTTTCGATAAAGTTCCGAATGACCAGGCTTCCACCGCTGACCATATTGGCAACTCTTGGTACCGATGGCAGCAAGTATTATCAGCTTGTCTATAATGAAGAATATGTCTATCCCGACTACGTTCTATATCTTGTATACATGACTCAGCTGTAGATTTTCCTATATTACTATCTACATAAAAATCCCTTTCAAGATATTTCTTATAGGGAGAATATTTATCAACAATAATTTGAATAACCCTCGTGCGCAGCATAAGTTCTAATTTTGCAAGGGAATGCATAATCTCATGTTTAATATACTCATCAGCATCGTATATCTCCCGTATCTGGTCAAAGGTTATACCTGGTTTAAACCGGTCGTCTCCTAGATGTGGAGCTTTTTGAAAATATCTTGAGTACCCAGAAAAACGATAGTAACTATTCGCTGCTAGAAACTGTAGACACGCTGAATCATCATTGACTATCAACCCACGTTTCTTCATGAGAGCAACTTGATCATCTATAGACAAGCCCGGCTTCATACCTACCCCTTTATAGAATAAGGCCCCTCCCATTTGAGCTTCTCAGATAGGCTTGGGAGGGGGACGATTACCTTCAGTATACGTGAACCACGCGAGTAATCCAGTATTTCAGGATCAATATCACGATATTTTTCAATATATTCAGATTTAGAAAATTGGCATGGTTTAGGTTCTACACATTAAACCTAAACTCAACCACATCACCATCAGCCATGATGTAGTCTTT
>ERZ773050.235-NODE-235-length-33367-cov-4.548181_pt1 | contig 33367 bp, 38 predicted proteins | sample MGYA00580632_ERZ773050 | MGnify/ENA primary metagenome ERZ773050 (study PRJEB29015, sample SAMEA2738123) | human oral metagenome | biome: human oral; feature: human-associated habitat; material: saliva | place: China | collected 2166 ... | reverse complement strand
GATCATGATTTCCTCAATGCCCGACACCGCCGCAATATCCCCAGCAATGACCTCGGTGGCAGGCACGCGATTCACACCCTCAGTGCGCAGCAGTTCCGAGATTTTGGCGGTTTTAGTGTGCTGGTTGCCATCCGAGTCGTAGTGAATCCAGGCGACCTGCTGGCCTTTGCGCAGAATGCCCGCGTGCACACGGACCAGGCCAATGCGGCCCAGGAACGAGGAGGAGTCCAGATTGGTCACGTGGGCTTGCAGGGCACCGTCAATGTCGGCAGACGGTTCAGGCAGGACGTCGTATAGCACGTCAAACAGTTCCTGAAGGTTGTCCGCATCAGGGACATTGCCGTTCCCGGGGTTGGTTGTGGAGGCTTTGCCTTCCCTGCCGGATGCATACAAGACAGGAAGATCAAGAAGGGTCTCGGCGGCTTCTTGAGCCTCTGGGTCTTCCAGCGTAGAAGCAAGCTCCAGCAGAAGATCATGCGCTTCTTCCACCACCTCATCGATGCGGGCATCGGGGCGGTCGGTTTTATTCACCACGATGATCACAGGCATCTTGGCCGCCAGTGCTTTACCGAGTACGAAACGAGTCTGAGGCAGGGGGCCTTCCGAGGCGTCGATAAGCAACACCACACCGTCCACCATGGACAGTGCACGTTCCACTTCCCCACCGAAGTCTGCGTGGCCGGGGGTATCAATGACGTTGATGATCAGGTCCTGACCGTCCTTGCCAACCCCCTTGCGGCGGATAGCAGTGTTTTTTGCCAGAATGGTGATGCCTTTTTCTTTCTCGAGGTCACCAGAGTCCATGACGCGGTCGACGAGTTCAGCGTGGGCATCAAAGGCACCGGATTGGCGCAGCATGGCGTCGACAAGGGTGGTTTTTCCGTGGTCAACGTGCGCGACGATGGCAACGTTTCGGAACTCTGTATTGGTCACTGGGGCGGTCACTGCTGGCTTTCTCCTGCCGTTCAAGTTTGTCGATCGGTGCATAACAGTACTCCGGCAGCAGCATGAACGCACCTTGAGGGCTTGTGTGAGATGGGCATGGGCATGATGTGGGCCTGGTTTTGCCCCCAGAGAGGATCGTAAGGGATGGTGCAGCAAGGAAAGATATAGCACGTGCGCTTCTGCTCTTGCTGTGTAACGTTCTCATTACTTTCAACGAAAACTTAGGTGTAACGTTGTGTTCTGTTTGTTAGCTGAACATTAGCTTCGACTTTTAAGGTAGTCCTTTATCTATGCGTTTGATGAGTCCTCGCACCCGCCAGGCATACACCCGTCGGACACGGCCTCCACTTCACACCCCCAGCTCCACCCTGTTCAATCAGGAAGACTTCACAGGAGGGGCCAATGTGACTATTGTGAAAGAAGTTAATATTGTGACTAACTTGCGAGCGACCATATAGTAAAGGACACAGGTTACAGTGCGTTTTTCCACAAAGTTCCTCTCAGCAGTGGTTTTGTCCACACCGGGCTGGTGGACCACCGCGGCAACCCGGCGCGCCATCGCCACCGTCATGACGGCTGGCGTATTGTTCACAGCCGGAACTGTTCCCATGGCCCCCAGCGCAGTGGTTCCCGTTGCTGCGGCATCGGACAAGGACAAGGCTGACAAAGATAAGTCGGATAAGGATAAAGCCGACAAGAACAAGGCACGTCCTATCGCCTCCCCTGCCCCGAAAGGCCCAATCAACAACCCTGTTGACGCAGCCAACGCCATTGTGAAGGACATGTCACCCCTTGATGAACTTGGCCGGCCCAAGCCAGAAATCCTCAACAGCATGCGCGCCTTGACCGATCAGCCGGGCATGGACAAGAAAATTGCCGACCTGATCCGCTCCGCCGTCAGCTACTACGAAGGTGAAGGCGAACCTGGAGTGAACATGCCCGCCCTGTCCGACGCCCCGGCTATCACGCAGTTCGGCTGGCCCGCTTTTGCCGGAGAGTGCATTGGTGGGTCACAAAACGCCACCGGCACCGCCTTTGCGGTATCCGGCCCGGCAAAGCTTCCCGTGCCCGGGGTGCCGGAAAACCACACTGCCTTTGTGTTCACCGCGCTGGGCACTGGCGCTTTGGCGGAGCAACAACGTGGTGAGATGACGGTGCAGTGGGTCAACATGAACACCCTGAAGCATGGAGTGGCACCGCTGAAATACAACGGAATCAATCCTTCAGGCCCCGCAACCGTCTCTGGTACCGCTGAAACCGGCCGCGGAACAATCGTGGCGTGGCTCAGCGGCACTATCAACACCAAGGAAAAGAACGCCGAAGGTGCTGAGACCGTGGCCAACTGCACTTTCACCCCCACCGCCGGAATTATTACAAATTAAGGTAGCCCTACCATGGTTGATCTGCACCCCGTGAAAAGCGAGACGTTTTTGGTGCCTGAGCGGATCAATATCGATCCCAAAGGCTTCAAACGCGCCGTTGATACTTACACGGAAACTGACTTTGGCCTCTACATGGCGCGGGGCGCAGATCACCCCGATTTTGGCTACCTGGAAAGCTGGCTGCTACCTGAACTCAACCTGCGGGTGAGCATTTTCCACTTCCGCGACAAGGACAAGTCCGACAGCTCAACGTCCGGCACCACACGTTCCGACTACTACGTGGACATTGTGGATATTGCCGTAGACACCGCCAATGACACCAGTACATGGCACACCCGTGATCTCTACGTAGACCTCAGCTGCGTGGTGGGCGAACCCGTGGATGTGCTGGATATTGACGAGCTTGCGGCATCCACCTCTGCGGGCATCATCTCCGCCGATGAGGCAGAACGTGCCATCGAGGCAACATTGACTGCCGTGGATGGCATTACGCGGCACGGCGACAATATCCTGGAATGGCTGGCCGCCCAAGGTTATCCGCTCACATGGGCAGATAATGTGACCCTCACCTCACCTATGAGCACCTAGAACTACGTTAAACTTAAACGTCATGACCACAGCAGACAATCCTGGGATTCTCGGAGAACCAACCACTGGTGTCACCGAAGCCACCGTGTACCACAATCCGCAGTGCTCAAAATCCCGCGCTGCACTCGCCTACCTCGAACAACGCGGCATCACGCCTACGATCATCCACTACTTGACGGACACTCCCACGGCCGAGGAACTGACTGCTGTTCTCGCCACCGCTGGGTTGAAGGCACACGATATTATCCGTACCGGCGAGGCCGCCTACGCACACCTGGGGTTAAGCACCGAAACCCCCGATGCCGACCTCATCACAGCTATGGTTACCCACCCTGAACTGATCGAACGTCCTTTAGTTGTCACCCCAAAAGGGGCCATTCTCGCACGACCAACTGACCTTATCGCCACAATTCTTTAGGATTAAGTAATGCCGAACCACGCCATACGACGCACTAGCCTCGCACTCGCCACAGCAACCCTCACCGCAGCTGCCATGCTCGGCACTATCAGCCCCGCTTCTGCGATCAGCGGCGGCCGCAACGCTGATGGCGACGTGGCAGCCACCGCGTCTGCCCGCGTCATCCTTGGCAATACTGATTGCAGTGCCACCCGCATCTCCCCTGAGTGGCTGATCACCGCTAAGCACTGTGTCGGCCAGGGCAACCGTTCTCTAGTCTCCCTGGGTGGAAACCGCCAGGGCGAACAGCGCCACGCTGCGGAGGTGGTCATGCACCCCACAGCCGATCTTGCAGTGATCAAACTGGACCAGCCGAGTAACGGGCCCGTCGCAAAGCTTTCTGGCCAGCATCTGACCCCCGGGACTCATGCACGCGCCGTGGGCTGGGGCGGAGGCACCCAGAACTACTTCCCGATGGTGCAGCAAGGCGACCTTGAGGTGCAGCGGCGTGTGTTCAACATTGATCCCGACAACCGCGAGGCCGACCTGCTTGAGGTGTGGGTGACCGGTGGGCACCTGACGCCCGGCGATTCCGGCGGTCCTCTGCTTATTGGCGATACCATCGCGGGCGTAGCCAGCATGTCCAACGAGAATGCGCTGCCCCACGTCAACGGCAGCATTGGCTGGTACGTCCCCGTTGCTGAGCATACCGAGTGGATTACCCGCCAGACCGGAGTGGCCGCGACGGCAGCCGCTGGTCAACCTACGCCCCGTGCCGACATTCTACAGGCACCCGCCGTGCAACCGCGTTCCCTCGCACCTGCCGTAGGAAGCTCCGCCGTTGATTCCTGGCTGAGCACCCTGCCATTCAGGATTACGCACTCATAGCAGTAGCGCCCTAGCGGAAGCGTAAGGCACTAACCCCCTCTGCATCAGCTGACAAACCAGCCCACGCAGAGGGGGTTTCAGTATTTCTACTGGCCAACCCCCAGTTCAATCCCCAAACCGGGCACTGAATCAATGAGGTCGCGCGTGTAGGATTCCGTCGGGTTGGCAAAAATCTCATCGACCGTGCCGGACTCGACGAGTTTACCTTGACGCATAACCGCCACGTCATCAGCGGTCTGGCGGACCACCGCCAAGTCATGGGTGATGAACAAGTAGCTGAGGTCCAGCTCTTCCTGCAACCCGGCCAACAACTGCAGAATCTGGTTCTGCACCAACACGTCCAGCGCGGACACGGCCTCATCCAGCACAATCACCTCTGGGTTCAACGCCAGTGCTCGGGCCACCGCGATGCGCTGGCGCTGACCGCCCGACAGCTCGTTTGGGTAGCGACGCATGGTTGAACGCGGCATGGCCACCATGTCTAGGAGTTCGGCCACGCGGGCCTCGCGTTCCTTCCGGTTTCCGGTCTTGTGCACCACCAAAGGTTCTTCAATACACCGGTAGATGGAATACATGGGGTCCAAGGAACCGTAGGGGTTTTGGAACACCACCTGCAGCTTCCTGCGCATCTCAAACAACTCGGAGGATCCCAGCGTGGAAAGATCCGTTCCCTTATAGAACACCTTTCCGCTGGTTGGATCCAGCAGATTCAACACCATATTGGCCACGGTGGATTTGCCCGACCCGGACTCCCCCACCAGCGCCAGGGTGCTGCCTTTGCGGAGGCTAAAGGACACATCATCCACCGCCAGCAGTTTCTTCTTCGCGCCTTTTTCGCCGCGAATATCAAACTCCTTGGTCAGGTTTTCCACCCGAATGACTTCCTCATCCGAGGCCTCTGCCTTCCCAGCCAGCAACTCAGAGGATTCGATGCCGTGTTCCTGCGCAGATTGGATACGCGCGGACGCCAGCGAGGGGGCTGCCTTGACTAGGCGCTGCGTGTAGGGGTGCTGCGGGTCGCGCAGAATATCCAGACTCGGGCCAGATTCCACGATGCGGCCACGGTGCATCACAACAAGGTGCGAGGCGCGTTCGGCTGCCAGGCCCAGATCGTGGGTGATAAACAGCACCGCCGTGCCTAGTTCATGCGTCAGCCCTTCCAGATGATCCAGAATACGACGCTGCACCGTCACATCGAGGGCGGAGGTGGGTTCGTCGGCGATGAGCAGCTTCGGGCGTGCAGCCAGCCCGATACCAATGAGCGCGCGCTGGCGCATGCCACCGGAAAACTCGTGAGGGTACTGCTTGGCGCGGCGCTCGGCGTCGTCAAGCCCTGCCTCTTGCAGCAGCTCCACCACGCGTTTGTTGGCTTCGGATCCTTCCACCACGTTGTTCGCGCGCAATGATTCTTTCACCTGGGTGCCGATGCTCCATACCGGGTTAAGGTTACTCATCGGGTCTTGCGGCACCAGGCCGATGTCGGAGCCGCGGTAGTGCTGCATCTCCTTGTCGCTCAGCCCCGTAATGTCCTCACCATTGAACAAAATCGTGCCGCCAGTGACTTTGCCCGTACCGGGAAGCAACCCGATCACCGCCATCGCCGTGGTGGACTTGCCTGAACCAGACTCCCCCACAATGGCCACGGACTGGCCCGGGTAGATGGTGAGGTTGACGCCGCGAACAGCATCCACCACACCCGTGGAGGAGGTGAAGGAGATTTTCAGATCCTTCAGTTCAAGCAATGGTTGGTCGTTGTTGTCAGTCATCGCTTTCTCACTCATCGTTTCCGGGACTTCGGGTCAAGGGCGTCACGCACAACATCACCCATCATGATGAAGCTGAGCACCGTCAGCGCTAGCGCCATGGCCGGGTAGAACAGCACCATGGGCTGCGTACGGAGCGATGCCTGCGCGTTGGAAATATCCCCACCCCACGACACAATTGTCGGCGGCAGGCCAATACCCAGGAAGGACAGCGTTGCTTCCGCCACAATGAAGGTGCCCAAAGCCACTGTTGCGTACACGATGATCGGCGCGGCGGCGTTCGGCAGGATGTGTTGCAGCAAAATCCTGCTTTTCGACGCCCCGAGAGCCTTCGCCGCAATCACATACTCATCGTTTTTCACGCTCATCACGGCACCGCGGGTGATGCGGGCAATGGAGGTCCAGCCGAAGATGCCCAGCACAAGCACCACGGTCACGATGGTGCGTTGCTCTTTGAACATCTGCATCACGACGATGGCGGCCAGCACAAGCGGAATGGCAAAGAAAATGTCAGTAATGCGGGACAGCACCGAATCAAGGAAACCGCCAATGTAGCCTGCGAGGGAACCGATCAGCGTACCAATAATCACCACCAACAAGGTGGTGAGCACGCCAACGGCCACGGAGGCACGAGCACCATAGACGGTGCGCGAGTAAATGTCACAGCCTTGACGATCAAAGCCAAACGGATGGCCAGGCTCGGGACCTTTCAGTTGCTGCCCCAGCACGCACACACCGGGTTTCACGGAGGTGAACCACTGCGGCACAAGTGCGAGGAGCAGTGCAATGAGGATCAGGGTAGCGGCGATCCAGAACAGGGGGCGGCGACGCAGGTAACGCCATGCCTCACTCCACACTGAGGTGGGGGCCGACTCGTCAGCCACGGCATCGACAGCGCCTAGCCCGGTTTCGTCGGTGTCCGCAATGAAGCGCTCTTGACCACGGCGCGGTGTAACTGAGTTAGACATAGCGAATCCTTGGGTCGAGAAGGGCGTAGATCAAATCCACGAGGAGATTGGCGAAAATATAGACAATGATGAGCACCATGGTGAAAGACACAACAGTGGTGGGCTCACCTTTCAGGATCGCCTGGTACATGGTTCCACCAACACCGCTGATACCGAAGATGCCTTCCGTGACAATGGCACCAGCCATGAGTCCACCAAGGTCTGCGCCAATGTAGGTGACCACGGGGATCAGGGAATTACGCAACACATGCCGCCCCATCACAGCGCCGTTGCTCAAGCCTTTCGCCCGCGCGGTGCGAACATAATCAGCGGTGAGATTTTCACTGACGGATTGCCTTGTCAACCGAAGGACATACGCGAACGACAACGCACCCAGCACAATCGCGGGCATGAGTAGGGCTTGGAAGCTATCATTCGCACCCACTGTTACGGGCAGAAGTTTCCACTTCACACCCACCACAAACTGCAGCACAAAGCCGATCACGAACGAGGGAACGGCAATGACAAATAACGACATGACCAGAACAGTGGAGTCAAAGATACCGCCGCGGCGGATACCAGCAATGACGCCGAAGGCCACACCGAAGATGGTTTCAAAAACCAGTGCCATCACAGCCAGTTTGATGGTCACAGGGAACGCGTGCGCCATCACTTCAGTGACGGGCCGTCCAGAGAAGGTTGTACCAAAGTCAAGGGAGAACACACCTTTGAGGTACAGCAAGTACTGAACGATAAATGGTTTATCCAGATTGTATTCAGCTCGGACGCGAGCTTCCGCTGCTGCTGAAAGACCACGGTCACCGCCGAGTGCCTGGACTGGATCACCAGGCATAAGAAAGACGAGGGCGTAAATCAGTAAGGTCGCTCCGAAAAAGACCGGAATCATCTGGAGCAAGCGGCGCCCAACATAACGCAACATGGTTGGCTTCCTTCACGAGTTTTGGTGAAGTGGCAACGCCCCGAGTCCGCTCACATGCGGCCTCGGGGCATGCCGAAGGACGGGTTACATCCTGTTACTTCCTTGTGATCTTGTAGTAGAGCGGGGTGCTATTCCAGCCGAACTCCACGTTGCTCACGTTCTCGGAGTATCCACCAGTTACGTTGGAGTACCACAGTGGAATAGCCGGAAGATCCTTAAACAGCGTCTCCTGGGACTGGTTGTAGAGGGCATTGGATTCCTCAGAAGTCTTTGCGCCTGCGGCTTCCTTCAACTTGGCATCAAAGTCAGGGTTGGAGTAGTCACCATCGTTGCTGCTGCCGCCTGTGCCGTAGAGCGGCACGAGGAAGTTACCCAAACCGGGGTAGTCGCCTATCCATCCAGAACGGAAGGCACTGCTGATGGTGCGGTTGGTGATGTCGTCACGCAAGGACTTGAAGTCCGGGTAGGGGTTACCCACGGCCTCAATGCCCAGAGTGTTCTTGATGGAGTTTGTCACAGCATCGACCCAGCCCTGGTGCCCGCCGTCGGCGTTGTAGGCGATGCTGAATTCACCGGTGAAGGGGGACATTTCGTCGGCCTTGGCCCACAATTCTTTGGCCTTCTCGGGGTTGTAGGCGAGAACATCGTTGCCTGCAATGTCGGAGGAGTAGCCTTCCGCGACAGGAGCGGTGAAGTCTTTTGCTGGAACACGAGTCTTGTTAAAGATCTTCTCGGTCACTTCCTCGCGGTTGATGGCCAGCGAGAGCGCCTGGCGACGGAGTTTTCCTTCCTCACCGCTGAAGTGTTCCAGCTTCTGTGGAATGGTGAAGCTTTGGAAATAGGCTACGGACTTGTTGACGGCGCGGTCACCCAGTTCCTGTTGGAAGCTCGTCATGGCGGAGTCCGGAACCGTATCCAGCACGTCGAGCTGGCCCGCGAGGAGGTCAGCGTAGGCGGGGTCGAGCTGGGGATAGAAGACGAACTTCACGCCCTCGTTTTGGGCTTTGCGGTCGCCCTTGTAGCTGTCATTGGGAACGATGGTGGCGCTTTCGTTGTGGGACCACTCTTGCAGCTTGTAGGGCCCGCTGCTCACGGGCTTTTCGCCGTAGGCATCCATGTCATCAAAAGCGGAATCGGGAAGCGGGAAGAAGGCCGTGTAGCCGAGACGGTTCGGGAAGTCAGCTTCCGGCTGGTTCAGCTCCACGGTAAATGTTTTGTCATCAACAACCTTCAAGCCTTCCATGGGCTTTCCAGATTCATACCCTTGAATGGATTCGAAGTAGGAGGATCCAAGCTGATCATGTTCTACAACATAGTTCCATGCCTTGACAAAGTTATCAGCTTTGATGGGGGTGTCGTCGGAGAAGGACATGCCGTCTTTGAGGGTGATGCGGTAGGTTTTTTCGCCCTCAAGCTCAATGGATTCAGCGAGGTCTTTCTTGGCTTTACCCTCTGCGTCGTAGTACATCAGACCAGAGTTGATCATGTCGATGATGCGACCACCACCGTTTTCATTGGTATCACCGGGAAGAAGGGGATGCTGGGGTTCGGTGCTGTTGACAACGATATAGTTCCCGTCGCCGCCGCTGCCTCCCGAGCCAGAGGAGCAGGCAGCCATTCCGACTGCGAGCGCTGCCGCTGTGAGTACAGCGATTGTTTTCTTAAGCGTCATGAAGACCTCCAGTGTCTGCGAACGACAAGGCGGGCAGCGAGGGAGCCAACCCGGTTTCGTTATTGGATATCTTAACTGTGAGGAACATCAAAAAAAGAAACAGGGTTGATACATGTTACAAAAATATGTTCACCACTCCCCCCTACCAGTCCCGTGAACTGCTAAAACGGGCGTTATGTCGATATCGCCACACTAACCCCGTTTCCCACGCAATCGGGGAAACACGACGTCTCTACTCAGTGGTGCTAACTTTGGACTTGTTGACGAGACATCACACCAGCATGCTTCATCAATTTCCGCCTGCACACTGGGCAAATGATCAAGAGTCCCGCTCCAGACAAACACGTCACAACACACGGTGGCATCTGGTTCGTTCGCCGCTGGCGCTGTCAGTGTATCCAGATACGTGAGTTCACTCAGCGGCAGCTCAAGCCCAATTTCCTCGAAAATCTCCCGCGCGGCTGTCTGGATAGGCTCCTCCCCTGGCTCAATTTTACCCCCGGGCAGCATCAATGCAGTGGTCCCACGTTTTCGAACGCTCAGAATTTTCCCATGTGGGTTTTCAATAACCACCGCAGCTATCCGTATGACAGTCATGGTATTTCACCCTAGTTCATAGTCCACGGGCAGCTGCTCACCACGTGCATCCTCCTGCGCCGCCCACACGTCCCACCAGTCGGCGAAAGCTGGGTCCCGCGTCAAGGCACGTTGTTTACGCGTCTGAGTATCCAGGTGAAGCCGAATGCTCACTACCTTGCCACGTTTCTGCGCCGCGCGTATCGACGCCTCGCTGACCGCACCCACCCCTTCTACAATCCTCGGCCGCTCAGGATCCAGGTTTACCCACTCACCAGGTGTGTTGGTCCCCCAGTTCCAGCGCTGATAACCGGGATGCGTGGGATGAAGAACATCGTGGGCGACCATACTCATGGCATCGTTCAAGCCCCACCAACCGGGATAGAAATCATCAAGATGGATAACCTCATGGCCGGTGAGCCTGGCAAGTGCCGCAGCAAACGTGGTTTTGCCAGAGCCGGAGCGGCCGTCGATAAGTACCGTGCGGGCATCGGCGCAGGCATGGGCAATGGTGTGCAGGTGGTCCATTAAGCCCCCAGAAACCGGAATGTTCCAGCGTAGACGGCAACGGCGATGGCGGCGGTGGAGATGAGTGCTGCGATCATCAGCACCACCGCGTCCCGCCAGCCAACCGTGGATGCGCGACCCCATGTGCGCAGACCCGGCGCGCCAAATCCTCGGGCTTCCATGGCGGTGGCGAGCTTCGTACCGCGTCGCAGTGCCACAACGAGCAGGCTGAAGGACATGGTGGCGGCGTGGCGGATGCGGGAGGTGTCGGCAACACCCCGCGCGCGGCGTGCTCTGCCGAGAGATGCCCAGTCCCTGCGAAAGAGTCCAAGGAGGCGGACACCTGCGACAGCCCCAATGACAAAACGTGCTGGAAGTCGGAGGACTTGGGCAAGGCCGTCGCCAAAGTCAGTGGGGTCCACACGCGCGGTGAGCACCACCACTGGCAGGCCGATGGCCAGAACACGTACCATAATCGCCAACGCGAGCTGGAGGGAGTTGTCGGTGATGTGTGCGAAGAGGAAGCTGGCGTATTCGGTTCCTTCTGGGCGTCCGTAGAGCGCCATCGACAGTCCCGAGATGGGTGCGGCGGCGAGGATAGGCCAGCTGCGGCGGATGAGCTGTAACCATGGCATCCCCGCGAGGGGCGCGAGCAGAATAGTTGCTGTCAGTGCCACGGCGGCGGAGACCACATCGACGCTCACCAGCAGCGGCGTGGCCAGGAGAAGAACCGCGCCAATCCTGGTGACGGGGTTGATGGCGTCCATGAAGCTGGTCATTTAACGCACCTCGATGTGGTGTTGGCCCATGAGGGCAATGAAGAGCTCGTCGTGGGTGATGGCGGCGAGGGTAATGCCCTCCTCACGCAGCCCACGAAGGAGACGCACGAGTTCAATGAAGGTTCGACGGTCCTGACCGAACGTGGGTTCGTCCATGATGATGACGCTGGGCGCGCACACCAGTGCGGTCGCCACCGACAACCTGCGCTTCTGCCCACCGGACAGCGAGAAAGGGTGCGCCTCAGCGAGATGGTCAAGGCGCAGCATATGAAGCAATTCATCGACGCGTTCCAGGTCTGCGGTGGTGGGTGTGCGGCGCTTGCGGAACCAACCCCTACCCCTGCCACCTGCGCCGTCGCGCAACGTGGCACCGATGAGCAGTTCCTCCCGGACAGTGCGCGCTAGGAACTGGTGCTCGGGGTTTTGGAAGATGCACCCGATGCGGCTGGCCAACTCTTCCGATGTCCACCCGCCAGGGTTGGTGCCAAGCCCGCGCGCAACAGTAGCGTCGGCCTCAACGGTGCCCGCAATCGGGTTCAACAACCCGGCGAGAGTAAGACCAAGGGTGGTTTTACCCGCGCCGTTGGGTCCAGTGATCACCGTGGAGCAGCCGAGGGGAAGGTGCAATGTGCGGGGTTCGCCAACAGGGGTGTGAGAGTCCCAGCCAACGCTCAATTGTGTTGCCTGGAGAGCAGATTGTGCATCCCCAACCCCAGGCAGCGGTTCAATAGGAACATCCATGCCTGGCACCCACACGCCCACGTCGGCCAGACGTTGCCCATAGTGTTCCAACACGTGGTGAGGCGGACCGTCGGCAATGATGCCCCGCTCAGCGGTGCCGAGAACCACAAGCCGATCCACCACGTCACACCACGTGTCCACGCGATGTTCCACCACAATCAGCGTGGCGCCCGTCTCCGCCGCGACCTGGGCGACGGCATCGCGGACGTCCTGTACACCAGCCGGGTCAAGGTTCGCCGTGGGTTCATCAAGCACGATCACTTGCGCCCCCATGGCGATCACGCCAGCAAGGGCCAAGCGTTGCTTCTGCCCGCCGGAGAGGTGTTCCGTGGGGTGATCAAACGGCAGCGGCAATCCCACCATGTCCAGAGCGCGACGCGCGCGATGCCACATTTCCTCACGCGGAACCCCCAGGTTCTCGCAGCCAAACACCACGTCGTCGCCGACGCGGGAACAAATCACCTGCGAATCGGGGTCTTGCAGCACCAACCCCACCATGCCGCGGACGCTGCGGGAGGGGTGGCCGTCGATAAGCACCTGCCCAGCCTGTTCCCCTTCATCATCACCGAGAATCCCGGCGATGGCGGCGAGCAACGTTGATTTGCCAGAGCCGGATTCCCCGAGCAAGAGCACCCGCTCACCTTGATCGATGCTCAGTGTCAAGCCCTCAAGGGTGGAGTTTTTGCGTCCGGCGTGCCGCCAGCCGAAATCCTGGACACGTACCGCAACGGGCATGGCGCTACACCAGGCGCTGGCGCTCGCGACCCACGGCGAAACGATCCAGCGCGCCCGTCGCCGCCAAGCCGCGCACCAACACAAACCCCAACGCACCAGCAAGCAACGCGCCACTGACGCACATGGTGGACAGATAAATCACGTTGAAGGTCACAGACATTGCGTAGTTTGCACTAGTCACCAGTTCAAGCGCCCAGCCGCCAACGGCCGCGCCAATACCCCCGAGCACAGCCACTGGTAGGGAAAACCGGCGGTAAACAAAAATCGCAAACATTAGTTCCGCACCCAACCCTTGAGCCAGGCCGGAATACACCGTCTCTATCCCCCACTGGTTACCCAGAATGGCCGACACACAAGCCGCCACCACTTCGACGAAAATCGCGGCACCCGGCTTGCGGATCACCAGTGCACCCAGGACGCCACCGATCAACCAGATACCCGTTGCGATACCCCCGAAACCGGGTGTTATGGCCTGCGCCGCCGTGTACCAGGCGTAGCCAATTGAATTCCATACCCAAAACAGCAGGCCACAGGCCACGCCAAGCACTGCCGCAACAACAATGTCCACGACACGCCACGTCATCATCTTTTTCATTTATCCTCCCTAGCGCCGGTATTACCCGGATCAGGTTCGTGCGGTTTATTCTCAGCCACAGCCATTACGCGCCTGGCACCCGCGGGGTCGCCATTACTATACATAGACTGGGAAGTATGACTACTCCACGCCTCACCACAACAACCATAGGAATCGCGGCAGCCGCCTTCTGCCTAGCAGTAGGACTCAGTGCCTGCGGAACACAAAACACCTCGCAGATGAACGCAGCAACACCGCTCACTTCCACCTCAACCACCAAGACAACCACCACCCATAAAGCACCCCCATCCACCCCCGAAAGCACCCCCGTAGGCCCCTGCGAAGCTGAGCAACTAGAGATGGTCGCCACCCCCAGCGGCAACGGCGCAGGCTCCACCTTCACAGAAATCACCCTCACCAACAAAGGCCCAGCCTGCATCCTCAAAGGCTTCCCAGGGCTATCACTTCTCGACGGCGCGAAAAACCAGATCGGTGCAGCCGCCACCCGTGAAGGCGAGGGGCAATCCGACAATTCCGGTTCCGACGGCCTGATCCAAACCGGTTCTAACGCGCACTTTGGCCTCAGGTCCAGCAACCCACACATCCACAACTGTGATTCCGTTGCGGAATCAGTGTTTGTGCAGGTCTACCCCCCGAATGACACTGGATCAATCACGGCACCATTGACCTTGGAAACCTGCACTGATGAATCGGTGGAGACGCTATCGGTAACGCACATGTCCTAACTCTTATAGTGATTTAACCCATGCGATAAACGCATCAGGATCCTCATTAGCACCATGGCCTGCGTCCCAGTAGTAGGACGTGTCCACTGCGTCACCAGCGTTACTTAACGCCGAGGCAAGGTTGCTGACAATAGAGAAACTGGTATCCGTATCTTTCGCACCCACCCGGAGGAACCAATGTTGAGCGCGTTGGGGGTTGCGGTCCAGGATAAAGCCCATCGGGTTCATGCGCGTGACCGCATCCTCCACTCCTTCCTCCAGATCGCCACCCTGTGCATAGGTGGTGAAATGCCGGGCATTTGTGTTCTCATTACCAAACAGGCTGTTCTCGCCGCTGCTTAAATCAAGCGCGTCAAATGCTGGAGCACCCTTCTTGCGACCTGCGTGATCAATGAACTGTTCCCAGGTGAAATCACCCTCCACCCACGGATTCTGTGCCACATATGCTGCCCGGTCCTCATCCGATAGACCATCCAGGTAACGCTTTGCTGATGGGCGCAGATGCACCGACAACATATGCTCCGCCAGGTTATCCGCAGTAAGTTTCCTGCCCTGATCATCCTTGAGGCCCAACCGCTCCATGTACTGCGGGAAACGTACACGCAGCTCCTCGGAGACGGTGGCGTTGACCGAGACCGTTTCGTTCGTGGCATCACCAAAGCACCACTCGTAGGCAGCGTCTGCGTTCTCTAGGTCGGTGATGGGGCAATAACCAGCAACGGCGTAAATGGCGTCACTGGCATCCGCCGCCCCGAGCGCCACAAGATCCTTCTGATACAGGTCACTGCCACCGGACGCCCCCAACAGCACGGACAACGCACCACCAGCAGAACTACCACTTGAGACAATCCGATCGGTGTTACCAGGCACGACACCAGAGTTGGCCTTCAGGTATCGCACGGCCGCTTTAAGATCCACAATCGCGGCAGGTGCCTTGCCAAAGTACACGCCATCCGCATTGACGTTATCGCGACCGCGTGCGCCAGGATTGACCACCACAAGGCCACTGGCCAGGGCATAATCGCCGAGGTCAATATGCTTTCCGGCACTCATTTGCGCGCCGCCGCCGGATTCGACCCCACCGCCGCCGGCCGGCGGGGCACCATCACCTGGAGGCATGCCACCTCCCGGCATTCCGCCTGGCTGTTCAGCGTTGACAGCCGATGATGTGTAGCCACCAATGTTCAGGGCAAAAACAATGGGCGCCCCTGAGGCATCCACCTCTTTCCCATTCACGGACGTAGGTTGCTTGATATTCATGCTTTGATATTCGGCATCAACCGGGTTGGCGACATACACAATCCCCTTCCACAGTTTGTAGTTGACAGTCACTTCTTCACCGTCTGCCATTGTCACTGTGGTACTTTCCTCAGTGAATGCTTTGGGATCAAAATTTAACGCAGAATTACTGCCCCCTGTTTCCGACACTGAGCTTGTCGACGTCCCGCTGCCCCCACCGGAACTGCTACACGCGCTGATGATGGGAATACCCAACACAGCACCCGCTGCCACACCAATAAAAGACCTTCGTCTCATCGTTTCTCCTTCTCGTCGTTCCTTGTTTATCTAAGGCTAAGTAGCAGTGCTGTAAATATGCTGGAAATTGTCTAGGAAGTTAGTCAAAAAGTAGGCGAGGCGGTCTGATGCCACAGTGAGACTGCAGTGAGGTTGCTAGGTCACAAACCTGCACAAAACTTGTCGTAGCATGGAGAGTTGACGAAAGGTGCCATCAATGACAGCAACGAATCGCCCCACTGGACTCACGTCTGCGGACGCGGCGCAACGCCTGGACACCTACGGGCGCAATGAACTCCGCGCGGCAACAACGGAACCCACATGGCTGGTTTTTCTCCGACAATTCCAAGACCCTCTGGTGTATTTGCTGTTTATCGCCATGGCAATTTCCTGCGGAGCATGGTTTATTGAAGGTTCGCGTGGTGTTCCGATTGACACAGTGGTGATTGGTTTAATCGTTATAGCTAATGCGATTCTCGGCTTTACTCAGGAACAACGGGCAGCACATGCCGTCGCAGCACTTGCGCACATGACAGCAGCACATTCCACCGTGATCCGCGATGGTAAACAAACTGTCATCCCATCGGAAGAATTAGTTCCCGGCGATATTCTATTTCTTGCTGAAGGTGACGCGGTTGGTGCCGATGCGAAACTGATTTCCGCCACGAATCTCGCCGTGCAGGAATCATCACTGACAGGTGAATCCGAAGCAGTGATCAAAGACCCATCCCCCACCACAGAGAATGCACCCCTGGGAGACCGTACTGACATGGTATTTAAAGGCACCGCCGTGGTTCGGGGCGTGGGGACCGCCGAAGTCACGCACACCGGCATGGAAACCCAAATGGGGCAGATCGCCACCATGCTGGACGAGACCGAGGCGGAAGACTCGCCGCTGAAGAAGGAAATTGCTACCATCTCCCGAACGCTTGGCCTCCTCGTCGTGGGTATTGCGGTGATCGTGATGGTCACCCTCGCACTGGTCAACGGCGTACACAGCACCAAAGATGCGGTGGATATTTTGCTGCTCGGCGTCTCCCTGGCGGTGGCGGCGGTACCGGAGGGACTGCCTGCAATTTTGTCGCTGGTGTTAGCGTTGGGCGTTCAGGCCATGGCACGCAGAAACGCGGTGATGAAGAATCTTCCATCCGTGGAAACCCTCGGTTCCGCGAGCGTTGTGTGCTCAGATAAAACCGGCACGCTCACCCGAAACGAAATGACCCTGCGGGAAATCGTCACAGCATCTGGAAGTACCATCCTGGAGGGGTCCGGCTACGATCCTTCCGGCGACGCGACCAGCATCAATGACAACGCCCGCATTGAGGCGGAGTTGACGATGGTTGCTGGTGCAACCGCGAATAATGCGCAGCTGGAGTACACCGCCAACGGCTGGGAGATTGTAGGCGACCCAACCGAGGCGGCGTTTTTGGTGGCGCTGCCAAAGGTGGTGTTAAACCCAGACCCTGTCCCTCAGCGGCTGGGAGAAATCCCGTTCAGCTCTGAGCGCAAAATGATGACCGTCTTGGTTCCCGGCTATCTGTACAGTAAAGGTGCTCCCGATGTGTTGTTGGAGCATTGCGCCCGAGAGCAGGTGGGTAACAGCGAACGTGAGCTTGAACCGGGGCGTCGTGAAGCAATCCTGGACACCGTCGAAGAGTTATCGCGGAAGGGTTACCGCACACTGGGGGTCGCGCGGCGCACGGGTTTGGTGGCGCTGGAAGAAGATGACTTGACCTTCCTGGGTGTCGTCGGCATTATCGATCCACCGCGCGACGAGGCGAAAGAGGCCATCGAACAGGCTCACCATGCCGGTATCCGCACAATCATGATCACCGGCGATCACCCGGTGACCGCCAGCAGCATCGCAACCTCCCTGGGTTTTGATGCCACCGCCGCCTTCACCGGCAAGGACATCGATGACATGAGCGATCAGGAATTTGCTGAAGCGGTGCGCACAACCGACGTGTACGCCCGCGTCGCACCCGCCCACAAACTCCGCATTGTGGACGCACTACAGGCGGACGGCAACATCGTGGCCATGACCGGCGACGGCGTGAATGACGCACCTGCGCTGAAAAGCGCCGATATTGGCGTGGCCATGGGCATCACGGGCACCGAGGTAACCAAAGAAGCCGCCACGATGATCCTCGCCGATGACAACTACGGCACCATCGTTTCGGCGGTGGAGCAAGGGCGCGTGACCTTTGACAACATTCGAAAATTCCTGCGCTACCTGCTGAGTTCCAACATGGGCGAAGTGGTCACCGTGTTCTTCGGTGTCCTGCTGGCGGGGTGGCTAGGGCTTAACGACAGCGGCGGTGGGGTGGTTCTTCCCTTACTGGCAACCCAAATCCTGTGGATCAACCTGATCACCGATTCCGGACCGGCGCTGGCCATGGGCGTTGATCCCGCAGATGACGACGTGATGGAGCGCGCACCCCGACGCATAAACGATCGCATCATCAACCGCGACATGTGGGCACAGGTCATTTACATTGGCGTGATTATGGGGGCCGTGACGCTAGCCACCATTGATTTCTTCCTCCCCGGCGGCATTGTGAACGGCCACGATTCTTTGGAGGTGGCCCGCACCGCAGGGTTTACCACCCTTGTGTTTGCCCAGCTGTTCAACGCCCTGAACGCCCGCTCCGACATTCATTCCGCATTCATCGGCATCTTCCGCAACCGCTGGCTGTGGGCATCCATCGGCATCGCGGTGTTCCTGCAGGTATGCGTGGTGCACATTCCGTTCCTGCAAGCAGCCTTCGGAACTGCCTCCCTGGACTTCACGCATTGGGTAGTAGCCATCGGCATGGCATCGCTGGTGCTGTGTGCTGAGGAAATGTCCAAGTTTGTACGATGGGCCCTGGAAGTTTAAATAAAGGTAAGATTATAGGGCTTACTGCCTACTACCCCACTGGAGTGTCACTATGCCCGGAGGTCTTGCAGCACTGCTTGACGACGTCGCGCTCATCGCCAAAACAGCCTCAGCCAGCATCGATGATGTCGCCGCCGCCGCAGGAAAAACCAGCGCCAAGGCCACAGGAATCGTTGTTGACGACGCCGCCGTCACCCCCCGCTTCGTCCAAGGAGTCACCCCGGCGCGCGAACTCCCCATCATCTGGCGCATCGCCAAAGGCTCACTGTTCAACAAATTGGTGATCATTCTGCCTGTGGCACTGCTGCTCAGTTGGCTTGCCCCGTGGTTACTGAACCCCATATTGATGCTGGGTGGTGCCTACTTGTGTTTTGAGGGCGCCGAGAAAGTCTGGGAGAAAATCAGCGGCCACGAGGACCACGAGGAAGCCGCAGTGGATACCGGACCCGATGCGGAAAACAAGCTGGTGCGCGGCGCAGTCACCACTGACCTGATCCTCAGCGCAGAGATCATGGTCATCTCCCTCAACGAGGTCGCGGCCGAACCCTTGGCCATGCGCACTATTGTGCTCATCATCGTGGCCATCGGGATTACCGCGTTGGTCTACGGGGTGGTGGGCCTGCTGGTGAAGATGGACGATGTGGGGATGGGATTAGCCTCCCGCGACAGCGCCGGGGCGCAGAAACTTGGGCGTGGAATGGTGGCAGCGATGCCCCGTCTTTTGAACATCATCGCCGTAATCGGCACGTTCGCCATGCTGTGGGTCGGCGGGCACATCATCGTATCTGGGTTGGACCAGCTTGGCTGGCACACTCCGCATGACATCATCCACCATGCAACCCACGCGGTTCATCACCTGGGTGGTTTCGCCGAATGGCTTGTGGATACGTTCTGCTCACTCATCGTCGGAAGCATCGTCGGTGCCGTGATCGTGGGCGTCATGCACCTGCTGCCTTTCCGCAAAAAGCACTAGATTCATGCGTTTTTCTGACACTGCGCTGGTCATTGAGGGCGGTGGCATGCGCAATAGCTACACCGGGGCGGTCGTCGAAAAGCTCATGCGTGAGGGCATCGAGTTCGGTTGGGTGGGCGGCGTGTCCGCAGGTGCCTCGCACACGGCGAACTTTCTGGCGGGCGATCCGCTGCGCACTCGGGAGAGTTTTGTCAGCATTGGTGCCAACCCGCGCACGGGCGGTTGGGGGTCTTTCGTGCGGGGACGCGGCTATTTCGACAGCAACTACATCTACCACGAAGCACCACTACGCACCTTTGAGCATTCCGGCGGGCGCATCGCCGCCTTCGATTTTCCCGCCTTCCTCCGAAACCCCACCCCCTTCAGCATCGGGGCATTCCACGTAGACACCGGCAGCATGACCTGGTGGAACCGCGACCACACTTCCACTATCGACGCCCTGATGCTCCGCGTCCGCGCTTCCTCCACCATGCCCGGTTTCATGATCATGCCCCACGTTGACGGCGAGCTCTACGCCGACGGCGCCCTCGGCCCCAGCGGAGGCATCCCCATCGATGCTGCTGAAGCTGCAGGATTCCGGCGCTTTCTAGTGATCATGAGCAGGCCGCGCGCCTACACCAAAGGCAAAGCCACCCCTGCGGGCATCCTGCGCCGGGTCTTTCGCACCCACCCGGCCATTGCCGACGCCCTGATAGCGCGGCCCGACCACTACAACGCCACCCGCGCCCGACTCCTCGAACTGGAACGTGGCGGCAACGCCTACCTGTTCTTCGCTGAAAACATGTCGGTGGAAAACCGGGAACGCAACCTACACAAGCTCCAAGAATCCTACCGCGCCGGGCGGGAGCAAGCCGAGCGGGAATGGCCCGCGATCAGGGAGTTTTTGGGCGAGCCGGACTGATCCGCGCTAAGCGCGATGCTTACGCAACGATCTGGCATCCGCAAAACCAACCTGCCGTGCCGCCTGCTCCATCGTGGCACCCTGCGCAACCAACAGCTCCGCATGTTCCAGGCGCACAGCCCGTTGGTACTGGCTCGGCGTTAGCCCAATATTCTTCATAAAAGACCTGCTCAGGGTGCGTTCGCTAACGTTGCCGCGCCGGGCCAAGTCCGCGAGTGTAAAGCTCTGGGCAAAATGATCATTCAAAAAATCCTGGATGCGGTGCACCAGATCATCGCAGTGGTCACGGTAGCGCAGCATCACACTGTGCTGCTCCATGTTTCCGTTGCGGCGGGCGTACACCACCATGGTCCTAGCAATGCGGGCCGCAATCCGCGCGCCGAAATGTTGCTCCACTAGGTGCAGGGATAGGTCGATGCCACTGGCAATCCCGGCGGAGGTGTAGATGCCCTGACCACCGACAAATAGCACGTCACGCACCACGTGGACATGAGGGTAGCGCGCGCCGAGGGTGTCTTGAAGGTCGTGGTGGGTGGTGGCACGGCGGCCGTCGAGAAGCCCTGCCTCCGCCACGATGAACGCACCCGCACAGATACTGGCGATTGTGCCGCCTGCAGCATGATGCGCTGCGATGCTGGCGAGCAGATTATTGTTGAGCGGGTGTGCCGTAGCTGCAAAACCGGGAATGATCAGCAGATCATCCGGCGTAAGGCCCGGCCAGTCGGTGCTCACATTCACTGGTAGCCCTTGTTTCGACTGGACGGTTTGCTGCTCCCCCACATAAACAATGGTGGAGGGCTCGCCAGTGAGATCGCGGAGGGTGCTGAACACCTGGGCGGGTCCAGCGACGTCGAGAAGCTGAACGCGGTCAGGCACCACGAACACGACGGTATTCACCTGCGCCAGCTTACTGCGTCCTTCGATTCAATATGCGCGAACCGCCCTGCTAGCGCGTATTCGGTGCGTTCGATAACCTCATGGGCAGGCAGCACCTCGCCTGTGTCGGGGCGAACGATAGGGAACGTAGCGGTGGCATCGGTGACAAATGTAACGTCGTACCCCATATCCGCCGCCAGACGCGCTGTGGTCTCGCAGCACTGCTCCGTTTGGATGCCCACGATCACTAGGTGCGTGATGTGCTCCTGAGTGAGATACCGCGCAAGCTCGGTGCTGGTAAACGCATTCCTTGTGGTTTTGACAAACGTCGGCTCGCCTGGATCGGGTGTGAGCCCCTCCATCAATCGCACATGTCCCAATTCCGGGTCAAAGGCGGTTCCGCTTCCCGGCGCAGCATGCATCACCCACACCACCGCATGCCCCTCCGCTCGGGCCTGCTGCACCAGCGTATCGACGTCCCGCACGATCTCTGGGTTGGATACCTCCGCCCACACCGGCAACTGACGAAACGATTCCTGCACATCCATCACAATGATTGCTGTTCTCATGGTGTCTAGTGTGCTGGACTGGAGATATCGCCACCAGGGATGCGCTGGCCAGAAAGCGGAACGATCTGGTCAGCATGTGAGTGATTTTTGGGGTGTGGGCTGGTAGATGTGGCCGCTGGAGTAGACTTCCCTACGTACCGCCGTTAAGGTGCAATGTCAGAGTGCGATGGGAGCATAACTGTGGCTGATGATGGCAATCGGGGAGCCGATCAGAGTTACGAAGGGAAGTACATCGGGATGGTCAAACTCGGGCCAAAATCCCAGATCGTGATCCCGAAGGAAGTGCGCGATATTTTCAACCTGGAACCTGGTACAACGCTGCTCATGCTCGCTGACAAGGAACGCGGCATCGCACTTGTCAACCCAGCCGAGTACCAAGACGTCATGGACGCAGCATTTGGCAAGGGCGAGATTTAGCCTGTTCACAAGCCTCAAAAGCCACACAGAATAGGGTAGAGCCTACCCTACTTTTACTCCCCTACGTCACTCCCCCTATATTTTTGTTAAGAGAAAATCGGATACAGGGAGCGCTTCTTCCTGGCGTTTTGATGTGACCCGCGAGACTCTTTATACGTTTTCTCAGGTGCGGATTTGTGGAAATTGAGGCGCATTTATACCGGTGTGGCAGAGCCACGCCAATAGTTTTACCCTTGAACACGTACACATTCATTGAAAACAACTAGGAGTACAACATGTTCAGCCTTGACACCCTGTGGCTCGTCCCCCTGTCCACCGTTTGGCACATTCGTTCCTTCATCGGCGGGCTGTCCTCATAAGAGCTACAGCACACTAGACTGGGTGCTCTCTCCACAAGGCACCCGAGCACCCCGGCACCACTACGGCCGGGGTGCTTTTCACGTGGGCACTGGCGTTACGTGAAGTGTGCTTATCCGCAGGTCGCACAACACCCCATTTTCGCGCTTGAGCATAAGCACACTTTCAAAGCCAGCGGCAGCACATTCCATCCAGGAGGTCGACAGGCCCCCATTATTGCTTTTTCACAATGAGGTGTGTGCGCTGCGGCATAGCCTCAGAGGTTGTCGGCTCGCCGAGTTGGCGCTCTGTTTGATCCTGGATTAACGCTTCGAGTGCCGCGTGAACGAGGGCAGAATGGTCGGTGATGGAGGTGAGTTTGCTGGCCTTGGCCACTAGTTCATCGTCAAGCGTGACTATTAACCGCATCTGCATGGCATTCATGCTACGCTCCTTGTTGACGCAACAACAATGCGCACGAGATGCGGCTTTATGCCCAGCCTTGCTTAGTGGGCACCACAACAATGTTGTGCACTGTCACCTCAGGCGGCAGGTTGATCCCATGATGCACAATCTCCGCAATATACCTGGGGCGCAACGGATCTTGCCCCATTTGTTCGGTCACTGCGTTCATGCTCATGCGCTTTGTCAGCGGTGTCTCCACATAACCTGTGGCAATAGTCCGGGCACGGATGCGCTCACCGCGCAGCTCAAGGCGCAGCTGCTCCCCTAAAGCGTTGCGTGCTGCAGAAATCGAACCGTACACCGCCGCATCTTCAAACGCTGTGGTACCGGCGATGGAACCCATGACCACGATATCGGCAATGCCATAGCGTTCGGCAGTTTCCCTCAAACGTGGCAACAGTATGCGGGTGGTGCGTAACACAAGCAATGTGTCATTGGAGTAGTAGTTGTCCCACTCCTCCATTGTCTTGGACTCCAGCCTGCCGTTCATGGCACCACCGGCGCTGATGATCAGGGCGTCGATACGCTCTTGGTCACGAACAATTCCGTCCAAGACCTGGTGGGCGGAGTCATTATCTAGCAGGTCACAATGAAAAAATGTGGCATCCACCGGTTCGATGGGTTCCTGGCGATCAACGATGATGGTACGCCAACCGTCAGCCACAGCTTTTTGCGCCACCGCCAAACCGATACCGGAGGAACCGCCGGCAACAACAATGGTTCGAGTAGTCATCCTAGACTCCTACGGTCGTGATTTCTGCAGTACGGGTAGCTTCCAACGCCGCAATAATCGCATTGGATTCGATGGGGCCTTCGTAGATTTCATCGCCTATGAAGAACGTCGGGGTGCTGGTCAGGCCCATGCCCAGTGCATCGTCGGCATCGTCGTGGACGCGCGACAGGTAGGTGCGTTGCCGCATATCCTTCTCTAGTCGAGGCAGGTTGGAGCCAACATCGACGGCGGCGCGACGAATAACACGCGAATCCAGCTCCTCGTCTTCGCACAGGCGTGACAACTCAGTGCGGGCGTAATTAAACAGTTCCGGACTCTGCGCATGCACCGCTTCCAATGCCTCCGCTGCACGCTCTGCCGCCTCATCCCCCATCGGGTTGTGGCGGAAGACAAAACGCAGGTCATCGCCAAAGTAGTCGCGCACCTCGCGCACCACTTCTTCCACTGTGGTGTCGTCCACGCCACCCAACTGCGCGTATTCCACGAGGGTCAGCGGAGCATTCGGGTCACCCAGAATATGGTCACGCTTGGGGTCAATGGGGCGATTAAGGCGCGTGCGTTCAGGGGCATGGCGGGCGTCGTAAGCCGCAGTTAGGGCCAACGCCACCATGCCGATAATTGCGGCGAGTATCGACGCCGTCAACACACCGATACGTGCATCCGACTGCGCAGTTTCATCCTTAATGGCCAGGTCAATGATGAACAGGGAAATGGTGAAGCCGATGCCAGTGAGCATCGAGCCAGCATTGATGTGGCGGTAGGCCAAGCCCGGCGCGAGTTCGCCAATACGCAGCTTAGTGGCAATAACGCTTGCGCCGAACACACCTAGATACTTACCACCGACGAGACCGGCGATAATACCCCAGGTCAGCGGCGACTTAAAGGCGTGCTGCAGCGTCTCGCCGGAGATGATCACACCTGCGTTGGACAGGGCGAACACGGGTACAACAATCAGATTCACGATCGGCGCGAGGGCCAGTTGCATACGCTCGTTGATGGAAACCGAACGCAGAATACCGATCACAGCGGCGCTACCAGTGGATGCGACTGGGGTGCGGCGGAAGTGATGTGTTAGCTCCTCCGCGCGGAGCACCTCGCTACGCTCCGGCGGAAAGACCGGAAGCAGAAGACCAAGGACCACACCTGCGATGGTGGCGTGCACGCCGGATGCTAAGAACAGCAGCCACAGGGTCGCACCAGCTGCAATGTAGACAGACGAACGGTATACACGAGCACGCTGAACCAGGAACAACAGGGCGGCAATAACAACCACGCCGATCAGCGGGACAAAGCTGATGCGCTCCGTGTACACAGTGGCGATGACCAGCAGCGATCCGACGTCATCCACCACGGCGAGGGTGACCAAAAACGCACGCAGCTGCACGGGAAGCCTGTTGCCGAACACTGCGAGAATGCCCATCACAAAGGCGGTGTCCGTGGAAATCACCACTCCCCACGCATCGGCGTCATCGGTGCCCGCGTTGAAGGCGTAGAAAATCAACGCGGGAACAATCAAACCAGCAACAGCGGCCACCACCGGCACGCTGGCGCGCCGCCATTCACGCAGTTCTCCCATCACAAAGTCGTGCTTGACTTCAAGGCTGACTAGGAAGAAGAACATCATCATCAGGCCGTCATTGATCCAGTGCTGCAGCGACATATCAACTGAGAAAACGTCGCCCAGGTGAATGGAGAAATGCGTGTGCCAGAAATGCTCGTAGGAATGGCCGCCCAGGTTGGCCCATAGCAATGCCACAATAGTGGCCGCGAGGAGCAACGTAGCGCCCGAGGTTTCATTACGCACGAACGCTGAGAAAGAACTCTTAAACTTTGTCAGCACGACTATCAGTTCCCTTCCAGTGGCAAGATCGTGGCACTGGCCATGTTGACATGCGCAGGCAGCGACGCCGCAAAACCAACCTCCTCAGCGACGTGCGCAGTGTCAATCGCAATGCTTTCAAGCTCAGGCAAAGGCCCCTGAATAACGTCGTGATGGTCACTCGTAGCGCGATTGGATCCCAAATTGCCCTGCGTAAAGAAACTCCCGCCCGTGTAGATGGAATCGAAGTAATGCACCCGAACACCACGCAAGCCATATTCGGCACGCAGGTGCTTGGAAAATTGCCCCAAGGACGCACCCAGCGACGAAAACACTGAATAGGCGTGCTGGCGTTCACGTGCCGGCGCGGAACTCAGCATCACAATATCAGCGCGGTCGCCACGCTCCCCCGCGGCCAAGACATCTGGGGAAAAAGTCTGCACAGTTTGTAATGTTCCACGAAGATTCGTAGCCAGCATCCGCCGCCAGTCAGCAGGAATTGCCTCATCAAAATTCGCAGCGCGGCGCACACCGGCAGCAGTGATCACCAAGTCAGGTGCCCCCAATTCCTCTAGCACCTTGTCGCGTGCCTCCACCAAGTCGTAGGCGCTGCTCACGTCAGCAGAACACACAAGGGTTTCCGCCTCCTCAGGAAAACGAGCACACAGGCGCTCCAATCTACGCCGGTTACGGGCAATGAGCGCAACCTTCGCACCCGATTCGACAAGAGTACGCGCCACCGCCGAGCCGATGGCACCTGTGGCTCCAGTGATCACAGCAGTGCGACCACCAAGATCAAATGTTGGCATTCAAGTATTCCTTATCAATGCACGTCTTGTGTGTTAGGGCATGCCACCCCAACGTACCCTCCCAAAGGTAAGACTAGTCATGTCTACCACACGCACCCCGCACACCCTTCGAAGAAACCTGATCATCTTCACCATCAGCATTGTGGCCATTAGTTTTGGCACACGCATTGGAGGATGCTGTCACCCTCCCCCTACTTATCGACGGCACAATCACACTCGATCCACGCTGGGCACTTGTTTTCTCCACCAATACGGGGTTACTTCCTGCAGTCATTTTACTTAGCGTAGGGCTTGGAATCCGCAGGTGGAGAATAAAAAACCAGGCCAAAGCAAACGGGTATCACTGATGATGAAACACCACTCGCAGGACGCGCTGTGATGTTACGATGGGGAGCCATAACCCACCGCGGCTCAAACTTTGTGAAATGAGGTAGCCAACATGGCGTACGCAACAACAAACCCCTACACCGGTGAAACCGTCAAGACCTTTGACACCGCCACCCCTGAGGAAATCAACCAGGCGATCAACTCCACCGACGCAGCCTTCCGCGAGTGGTCGCAGACCCCCATCGAAGATCGCGCAGCTCTCCTTTCCCGGGCCGCAGAAATCCTGCGCGCCAACAAGCGCGACTACGCAGAGACGCTGACCCTGGAGATGGGCAAACTCATCGCAGAGGCAGAAGCAGAAGTCGAGCTCTCCGCAGCCATCCTCGACTACTACGCCAAGTTCGGCGCTCAGCACCTGGCACCGCGCTACCTGCGTGCCGAAGGTTTCGGCGATCAGGACGTCGCCCTAGTCAACGACCCGCTGGGCGTGCTTTACGCCGTCGAGCCATGGAATTTCCCCTACTACCAGGTAATCCGCATCTCCGCACCGCAGACCTTGGCGGGTAACACCATCCTGCTGAAGCACGCATCGAACGTGCCCCAGTCCGCATTGCGGATGGTCGAGCTATTCCGCCAGGCCGGATTCCCGGACGGCGTGCTGACCAACATCTTCGCTTCCCATGAGGCCAGTGAGCAGATCCTCGCCGACCCACGCGTCCGCGGTGTGGCTCTCACCGGTTCCGAAGGAGCAGGCGGTGCTATCGCGTCCATCGCAGGAAAGAACCTGAAGAAGTCCACCCTGGAGCTTGGTGGTGCTGACGCTTTCGTCGTTCTGGAAGATGCTGAGGTCGAGAAGGCCGCAAAGTGGGCTGCTTTTGGTCGCCACTGGAACGCAGGGCAGGTGTGCGTGTCGTCGAAGCGCATCATCGTCGTTGATGCCGTGTACGATCGCTTCCTCGCCGAGTATAAGAAGCACGTCGCAGAATTCGTAGCCGGTGATCCAATGGATCCCGCAACCACTCTCGCCCCACTGTCGAGCCAGACCGCTGCCGATGACGTTCTCAAGCAGGTCGAGGCTGCGCGCGCTGAAGGCGCTACCGTCGAGGCCATCGGTGCTGAGGTTCCGGAACAGGGCGCGTTCGTTCGTCCGATGCTCATCACCAACATCCCAGAGGGGTCCGAAACCTCCCAAGCCGAGTTCTTCGGCCCCATCTCCCAGGTTTACCGGGCAAAGGATGAAGATGATGCGGTGCGCATCGCCAACGACACGCCGTTTGGCCTGGGTGGTTCGGTGTTCTCCACGGACATTGAGCGTGCCCGCAAGATCGCCCGCCGGATTGACACCGGCATGGTCTTCATCAACCAGCCGACCGGCGTGAAGGCAGACATTCCCTTCGGCGGCGTCAAGCGCTCCGGTTATGGTCACGAGCTGATTGACCTGGGCATCAAAGAATTCGTCAACGAGAAGGTCGTGGTGGTCACCGACATCGACGGTTCCTTCTAATACCCCGGACATCCCCCGCTTATCGACGGCGCGGTGGTACCTGATCCGCTCTGGGCCCGTGTTTCCATCAACACGGGCCTTTTTGCTGCTCCGATCTGGCAAGTAAGGCGTCGCCACGCGCTTAAACACACGCTTAAAAGTGATCTGCAACACATTATTGGATAAAACCATGACGGTCGTTGACGTCGCAGCGTCTTCCTATCAGCGTCGCATTTCATGTTCATTTACTGAACTGCACGCTATACCCTGACGGCGTCCGCACGCGGGCTTACACCGAGCCTCATCGGACCTTCACAAAGGAAAACACCATGGTTGGATTCATTGGAATGATCATCACCGGCGCCATCATCGGCGCGCTGGCACGACTATTCATGCGAGGCGAACAGAACATCTCCATCATCTGGACCATCATCCTGGGCGCAGTCGGCGCCTTCGTTGGTGGAGGAGTGGCCGGTTTCTTCGGCGTCGAATCAACAGCTGGTATCGACTGGATTCGGTGGGCGCTTTCCATCGTGGCAGCCGTCATCGCAATTTCTATCTACCTCAGCATCACTCACAGGAAGTAAAAAGGTATCTCCATGAGCAACGCATCAATCCCTCAAACCGGTCAGCAGCGCGAGCGCAATGAGGAAAAGAAAAAAGAAGCAACCCCTCGCGGCCCGCTGCAAACCGCTCACGGCGTGACCACCATTGATGAGAACGTCGTCGCAAAGATCGCCGGAATGGCAGCCCGTGAAGTGCCCGGAGTGTACGACATGGGAAATGCTGTACGCCGCGCATTCAGCGCAGTAACAGATCGCATTCCCAACGCTCAGACCAATGTCGCGGGCGGAATCAGCGTTCAGAAAGGCGAAACCCAGACCGCCATTGAAGTCACCGTGGTGGTGGACTACGGCGCTCCCATCGTCGAGGTGGCTAACGCCATTCGCCGCAACATCATTGAACAAATTGAGGGAACAACCGGCCTGGAGGTCGTTGAGGTGAACATCAACGTCACTGATGTCCACCTGCCGGACGAAGACTCCGATTCCTCAAACTCAGCAGTCGACCTCACGTAATCCTTATCTAAGGAGCTTTTATGAAGACAACGCACCTGGCCCTCCTTGTGGGTCTGTTCCTAGGAACAGTTCTCGCCTTTGGCTCTTTCGCCGACTTTATCTTGGTCACCCTCTGTGGGCTAGCCGGAGCAGCGGTGGGCCTGTACATGGAAGGCCAGATCGATGTCCGAAACATCCTTGATTGGCGGAAAAAGTGACGGCGCCTGATCAACGTGGCATCACCACTATTCCGTCAGCAGTGGTCGCTCAGATCGCAGCTCAGGCTGCCTATGAGACGGCACATGTAGGGTCGAACGCAGGAGGAGTTCTGGGGATCGGCGCTCGCCAGAAGCAGACTGTGAACTGTACGGGCAGGTTGCGGTCCTCCATCTGAATCTTGGACTGACCTTCCCCACTCCTGTGGCCTCCACTATTCAGCATCTTCGCGACTATGTGCGCGAGCATGTTGAGCATCTCACTGGGCTGACTGTCGGGAAAATAACCATCGACATCTCCTGGCTCAATCCGAACGACCATGTAAGGAAAGCCCTGCAATGAGAACATCTGCACCAAAACTCATCCGCCGCCCCTCCAGAAGCGTTGCGACGTCCCTTCTCGCACTGCTGCTTCTCACAGTGGGCGGGCTGGGGATCTGGCTCTGCGGCGTTCGCCTGTTCGACGGGGCATGGCCTGCGGGCACAACCGCAGCGGTGAATGGATTCGGATCTTCCCCCTTCGAATCCACGCTTATTATCGTGCTGGCATGCATCGCGGCAGTATGCGGTCTGGCCATGATCATCGCGGCCGTATGGCCCGGGGCTTATGACCGCACCGATGTTCTCCCCGACGACGTGGCCGGACAAACCGCTATTGCCCGTAAAGACCTAGCTGCTCTGGTGCGCAGAAACATCGAGCAGGTGGACGGCGTTCACAGCGCCTCAGTCCGCGTCCAAAGATCACGAGTCAACGTAAAAGTACTGAGCGTACTAGACAACCTGGAGCCCGTACGCGAAGCAGCTCACAGCAATGCTGTTCAGACCTTGGAGGTGCTGAAACCCGAGGGTATTCGGCGCTGCCATGTGCGCGTACAGAAAACGAGTTAAAGGAGAGCACTATGCGTTCAGTATCTGGATCCTGGAACAGAATAATTCTGGCCAGCGCTGGTATTGTCACCGTAATCGCCGCATCATGGGTACTGGCATCTGGCTTGAACGTCCGTGAGCACTGGCCCGCCACAACATCGTTCTTGGCACCGGCCAGCACACGAATCGACAACGCAACAATGGGGCAGGAAGCGTGGCTATTACCGGCCGTGTTCGCAGCGTCGATAATCGCAGTGCTACTTGGCGTGGTTCTGCTGATCATGCAGGTGCCCCGGAAAGCGTCCGCCTCTCCCCTGCGTTTCACCGACGCCGACGGCACGCTGCTGGCGACCATAAGCCCCGAGGTTCTGGCGCAGGCACTGTCTGAGCGAGGCGAAGACGTGTCCGGTGTCAAACGATGTTCCGCGTGGGTGACCGGATCCCCCGGCAACCTGCGGGTACAAGCCACCGCAACCGTATCCCAGAACTCCGAGGTCGAATGGGCGGTGTCAGAACTGAGAAGCCGACTCGACAACGACCTTGCCGTATCGCTGGGCGCGCACCCCAAACAAGTGGATGTGCTGCTCACACTCGATAGTCCTAGCCGTTCCCGCAGCATTGCCAGTACTGCACGCACTGGCCGCGCCCGCGCTATAGAGGAATCGCGCATGACTGAAAGCACCAGGTCTGGCGATGACGCATGATCATGACGACAGGCAACTGGTACTGCGAGCCCAAGATGGCGATATCAAAGCCTTCGAACGACTTGTTGAACGCTACCAAGGCCGCCTGTTCCGCACCGCGTACATGATCGTACGCAACCGCCACGACAGTGAAGACATCGTGCAAGAAACCCTTATCCAGGCTTGGCGACGTCTTCACCTGCTCCAGGAACCCAGTGCTTTTCGAAGTTGGCTTATGCGCATCTGCACCAACAGTGCGACCAGTGCCATCCGTAAGCAACAACGCCGCGCCACCGAATCCTACGACCACGAGAGTCTTGAAACCGCGAGCACTCTCACTGAAACACCATCGAACACAACTGCAGACCCAGCACAATCCAGCGAGGTCAACGCCCAAATTGAGGCATTAGCTATTTTGCTATCTTCAATACAGCCCGAACTTCGCATCGTCTGGGTGCTTCGAGAGGTTGATGACATGTCCTACGAGGAGATTGCCAAAACTCTGAACCTGACAGAATCCACTGTCCGCGGAAGGCTCGCGCGAGCCCGCTCACTGGTCATGCGCAACATGAAGGAGTGGGCATGACTCCCGCCAGCCGCCACAACCACCGCACCACACTGCTCTCCCCTGAGGTTTCTCCCGCTTCTGTGCGTGACGACACCGAGCGGGACGATGCTGCAACGCGCGAGTACATGCGCCTCATTGCCTCCATCCACGAAACATGGGACCGGCTAGAATCCGAGTCGAACGTGTCAGTGATGCCCCAGCGTCACATGATGGACGCAATTGTCGCTGCGACGCGCCATGGAGCGCAGGTACACATGCCCCCCACCGACCTAGGTCCCTACAGCCTGTCTGAGTTCTCGCTGCGTTCCCTTGTTCGACAAGCGGTAGACTCTGTGGACAGCGCTCGCGGATTACGTACGTCCTTCCAGCACGCCGAAGCCCCTAGCAAGCCCGCTGAGGCCCGCGAACTAGGAGTGCCAGAAACGATTTCCTGCCGAATTTCTGCCCACGTGACAACACAGCACCTACCAGAACTCGCCCAACAGGTCCGCGATGCGGTACGAGAAGCATGTTATGGGAACCTAGGACTGTCCCCTACCGTCAACGTTCATATCGAGGACTTGCACGATGACGACTAGCATCTCAGCAGCCGAACTAGCCACAGCGGTCACCTCAGTTCCTGGAGTCCGCGGGGTCGAGCCAGGCATAAGCAGCACGCTCAAAACCGTGGGAAGCCACATCCAAGGCAATGATGCTGATGCCCGCTTCGGAGTCATCATTGACGCTGACGGGCACTCAATTGTTCTTGAAGTAGGCATTGATGGTTCCCGACTGGTCAAAGACATTGTTCGGGATATTCAAGAGACGGTCATTCGTGCTGTGTCAGAGGCACGCGGGGATGAGGATGAGACAGTAGTGAGGGTGCGGGTGCAGTCTTTGCTGATGTAAAGGGCGTGGTTGGGTATCGACGCCCCTGGAAAGCCCGCCCGGTAAGATTCGCCCCGGCTACCTTTAGAGGATGTCGGGGCGTTTCGGCATCGAGTCAGTGATCGCTTTCAGTTCACCGAACTCCTCGCGGGAGATATAGCCTTTCTCACGCAACCACACGACATCATCCCAGTCGCCATAATCGATGGCATCAAAGACCACGCGGCTAAAAGTATAGGGCCATGATCGCAGGCGATCCATCATATCCTGATCGCTCATGTGCCCCGCAGTTCGACGCCACCCCAGCTCTTTAGGAGTAACCGGGCAGCTCGTTTCCTCCGATTCCATGCGCTGACTAACAACACGCACTGTCCTGACATCGATGCCCTGATTGGCGGCAATACGCTCATCATCCCAGCCGTCGCGGATTAAGGCCTCGGTTGCACGACATTGATCGATCTTGGCCAGACGTGCAAGAGCTTCTTCTCTCAATTCCTCTGGAGTTGGACCCGGTGGCGGGGCCCACCCTTCAGGAGGCTTCGGCACAGGAATCTCACCATGCTTTACTTCTCTGGGCTTGTTATCCATGGGTTTCTACTTTCGCTCTCGCTGGCGGCATATATCTTGCATCCCTATGGGATCTCATTAGCTTATGTTCTTACCATTACGGTCGGCCACCGACAGGCTGATGAATCCGCCGGCACGCTTGTATCACTGGGCACAGGACTCATGCGTCCTGCGGTAACGCCTTGGTACACGCCACGACCCCACCACGAACTGGCTCCTGACCCGCCTCGAAGCCAACGGGCTGACATCCATGACGCAGGT
>ERZ773050.230-NODE-230-length-33883-cov-18.342645_pt1 | contig 33883 bp, 28 predicted proteins | sample MGYA00580632_ERZ773050 | MGnify/ENA primary metagenome ERZ773050 (study PRJEB29015, sample SAMEA2738123) | human oral metagenome | biome: human oral; feature: human-associated habitat; material: saliva | place: China | collected 2166 ... | reverse complement strand
ACCTTCTGATGCGCCCCCTTAGCACCTTTTCGGGCGGTCAGACGGTCACTGCCGCGCTCACCGCGCTTCTGCGGTCGAACCCCGAGTTTATTCTGCTGGATGAGCCCACAAATAACCTGGACTCTGCCGCGAAGAAGCGGCTTTTCGCGGCTCTTGAAACCCTCGCCTACCCAGCGCTCATCATCAGCCACGACCGCGATCTGCTCGCGCATATGAACGCGATTGCCGAGCTGCACGCCGACCGTGAGGGGCGGGCGCATCTGCGCATATATGAGGGCAACTACGACACCTACCGGGCGGCGCGAAAGGCCGAGGAGAGTGCCGCGCATCGCCGCGTGAGTGAGGCGAAAAATGAGGCGCGTAAGGCTGAACGCGAGCGCGTCGAAAACCAGATTAAGCTCGATCGCAACGTTCGGCGAGGCCGCGATTTTGAGCGGTCGAAGCGGAAACCAGGCCTGGCGATGGGCCTGGATAAGAACAGTTCAGAGCGCTCTGCCGGGAAACTTCACGCGGCACACGAAAGCATGGTGGCGGATGCGCGTGCGGCAGTTAGTGAAGCCCAAGAGAACCTGCGCGTGCAGGAGCGTATCTACCTGGAACTCGCTCAGAATGCGCTCCCGGCAGGGCGGAAGGTACTGGAATTACAGCGGGTGGGGAAAGACTCTTGCGCGTCTGTACAACAGGGTACCGAACTTAAGAATGCATACACCCAAAATACTGTTTCACATAAAACACAACCTTATGAAGTTGATTATTCGTTCCGCTGCCAAGACTTTCCCGAGGCTCTTATCCTGACCGGGCCCGAGCATTTGCGCATCACGGGTGCGAACGGCAGCGGCAAGACCGTGCTTCTCAACGCGATAGCGCACGCGAATGACCCCGACTACCGCTCCCCCGTACCGCCTGCTTACCGAGTGCTCCACCGCCTGGGCAATGCCGCATATCTGCCGCAGCGCATCACGCTTGACCCTGAACGCACCCTCCTTGAAACCGTGCAGAGGGCAAACCCAGGGGCGAGCGAACAGCATCTTCGCGATCAACTAGCGCGGCTGCTGTTCAGGCGCGAGAGTGTGCATCAGCATATTGGGGAGCTTTCCGGGGGTGAACGTTTTCGTGCCGCGCTGGCGACAGTTCTGCTCACTGACCCGGTGCCGCAGCTTCTTCTGTTGGATGAGCCCACGAATAACCTAGATATTTCGTCGGTGGATTGGCTGGTACAGGCGCTCGATGCCTATACCGGCGCGTTGATCATCGTTAGCCACGATGAGGATTTTTGCGAGCGCATCCGTATCGACCGCACGCTCAGCATTTCGGCAAAGACCCTCAGGGAGGCACCGTGCTAAACATTCTTCGTTCTATTCCGTGGGCGTTCCGTATAACCCTTCACGCGGCGTCCGTTCCATTCTTTGCCGCGGTTTGTACGGCCCTGCTTCTCACGTTCATGCCGAGCGCTCAGGTGATGCTGGTGAATGCTGCGGTGGGTTCGGTGGCTTCCGGCGATACTGCAGCATCACTCACGTGGGCCGCGGTAATCGGTGTCCTCGTGGCGGCGTACCTTCTGGTGCAGCGGGCGAGCATGTCGCTTTTCACCATGACGAAGGCGCGCGTGAATGCCGCCGCGCATCAGAAACTCAATACCACCCTGGCGCGGGTGAATCCTGAGGTGATGAATGAATCCGAGATGCAGAAGCATCTTCGTGCAGCCCGTGAATCTCTTACGAAGCAGGAGATTCCCACGCAGGCAAATTCCGTGGTGACTCTCTGTGCTGCCGTGGCGATGGTTCTGCTGCTGTGCGCGACAATTGCAGGCACGAACCTTCCGGCTGCGTTCTTTGTGGCGGGGTGCATGGTTCCGCTCTCTGCCGCGATGGTTCTGCTGGCGAAGCGTGACTACCGTATCTACGGGCAGGTTTATGAGGACCGCCGTGAAGAGGCATATTTTCTGGATGCGCTCACCCACCCCAGTACAGCTCGCGAGATCGCGACCCTGGAGGCCGGTGGTTTCTTCGCTGACGGTGTGGCGCGGGCACGTGATCGTGCTACCGGGCGGGAATATCATCTGGAGGCGGTGCGCGGCATCGTGGTGGGGTTCGCCGGGTTCATCTGCTCGGCGTTGCTGATGGGTGCGCTCTACTGCCTGATTAGCTCCGGGGCGAGCGCGGGCGAGATCGCCGGTGCGCTGGTGGGAACGCTCACCTGTATCGCGGCCACGCAGGACGTTGGCTACGCCTTCGGGCAGGTCTCGAACGGGGCGATGTCGATTGCTCAGTACCGCGCGTTTGTGGATAATCCGCGCTATGTGTTTGCTTCAGAGACAACGCATCATAATTCGCCCGCAACCGGTGATTCTCCGCGCGAACTCACTGTACGCAGTCTGAGCGTCACCTATCCCGGGGTGGATGCACCCACGCTGCACCACGTGAACCTGCATATACAACGTGGGCAGATGGTGGCTTTGGTCGGTGCCAGTGGCGCGGGGAAAACTACGCTGGTGCGCGGAATCCTTGGGCTGACTCCCACCACTGCGGGCAGCGTGCTCTTCGACGATACTCCGGTCGACTCGCTAAGCGTGCAGCAGGTTTTTAAGCACACCACCCTGCTCAGTCAGGACTACGGGCGGTACGAGCTGACCGTGCGGGAAAACCTGCTGTTGGGCACGCACGCTCAGGGGCAGGAACCGCCCACCGATCAGCATCTCTGGGATGCGCTCAGCAAAGCCCGTGCCGCCGAGTTCGTGCAGGCTCTACCTGCCGGTTTAGACACTCAGCTGGGTGAGCAGTGGGGCGGCGCTGGTCTATCGGGCGGGCAATGGCAGCGTTTAGCATTGGCGCGTCTGATCCTGCGTAACACTGCCCTATGGATTCTGGACGAGCCGACCAGCGCTATTGATGCCCACGCCGAAGAGGAGATTTTCGCTACCCTGTGCAAAGTTGCGGCGGATCACATGACGATTCTGGTCTCACATCGAGCCTGGACCCTCCGCCACGCCGACCGTATTTATGTGATGGATGAGGGCGCAATCGTCGAATCGGGAACCTACACCGAACTAATAGCGCGCGACTCCTATTTCGCCCGGCTTTTCGCCTCACAGGCGGGGTGATTACTCGGGCGCTTCAGCCACCCCCACCAATCCGGGAGCAGCTTCTTATTCGGGAGCGATGAGAATACTCCCGCTTCTACGCCTCCCGCGCACAAGGTCAAGAATCGGGTCGTTTTCCACCCGGAACATCCGTATTCTCTAGTGTTAAGACCTTGAACTAGGAGAATCTTTGAGCATCACAGACCCGATCGAGCAGACCGTCCAGTTCGGGCGCATAGCCGCCGCTATCGAGTACCTGTATGACCACGCCGCAGATCAGCCCACGCTCGCGCAGGTATCCCAGGCGGTTCATGTGAGCCCCGAATACCTGCAGCGGCAGTTCCAGCAGTGGGCGGGAGTGAGCCCCAAGAAAATGCTGCAGCATATCAGCCTTGAACGGGCGAAGGCGGCGCTCGCTGGGCAGCAGAGCACGCTCGATGCGGCCTGGTCGAGCGGATTCAGCGGCACGGGACGCCTGCACGATGCGTTCGTCACCGTTGAGGGCATGACCCCCGGCGAGTATAAGAACGGCGGGGCGAACCTGCGCATCGTCTGGCGTTACGCCGCGTCCCCTTTTGGCACTGTGTTGATCGCCGCAACGGATAAAGGCGTATGTCATATGGCCTTCGCCGATAACCCGGATGCGGCTCTCACGAACCTGCGCGCCGAATACCCGAACGCGCAGTTGCATGAGGGCGAGCATCCTTTTCACGGGCAGGCGTTGAGTATTTTCGGTGGCGGCGGGGAGCGCATCGCCCTGCATTTGAAGGGTACGCCGTTTCAGGTGCAGGTGTGGCGTGCGCTTTTGAATATTCCGCAGGGTGCCGTACAAAGTTACGGGTCTGTGGCTGAGAGTATTGGACGCCCCCGTGCCGCCCGTGCCGTGGGAACCGCTGTGGGACACAATCCGGTGGCGCTGATTATTCCCTGCCATCGGGTGATTCGCGAGAGCGGCGTGATCGGGGATTACCGTTGGGGTCGCGGCCGCAAAATGGCGCTTCTCGCCCAAGAACTCGGCGCGGCTTAGCGAACATCGGCCCATTCCAGTTTTACCCGCTTTTACGCTTTCGAGAGCATCCCGCGAGTATGTGTACTCTTCGGAAGTCCGCAAAGTTCAAAGGGAACCCGTTTGACTCCTCGGTGAAAGTTACACAATTGCCATCGAGAGTTACATTTTGTCACCCAAAACTACCGGATTTGTAACTTTCAGCCCGATCATATGCTCATATTGTCACTCTCAGAGTTACAATATTTACATGTACACGCCTGAAGAAGTAACACAAACTCTGAATGAGCTACGCCTCCTCGGTCGGGATAGCCTGACCGTTGAGGTGAAGTCGGCGCATAACGGTTACCCGTCGTCCACTGCTGAGACTATCTGTAGCTTTGCCAACCTTCCTGACGGCGGCACCATCATATGCGGTGTGGACGAATCCCAAGATTTTGCTCCCGTGGGCGTTTACGATCTTGAAGATTTACGAGCGAAAATTATTGACGCCGCGCAGAATCTCAAACCCAAAATCGCGGTAGAAACCACCGATATGGTTCTGGGCGATCATCAGGTGCTCATCGTATCTGTTCCAGGGTTACCGGTACAGGAACGCCCCTGCTTTAAAGGTAATGTGGCGTATCAACGCCTCGGGGACGGTGACTACCCGATGGATAGTTACGCGCTAAGTCTTATGTATGCCCAACGCGATAAACCACAGAATGACCTACGAAATATTCCTGGAACGTCCATCAAAGATTTAGATGAGCCGTACACTGAGGACTTTTTGCGTCAGGTTCGCCTCTCCTCAGCACGTTTGCGGCATGACTCTGACCAGGAAATTCTGCACAAACGCAATGTTCTCGCCGCCGCGCAGAACAATTTAACCTTGGCCGGATTATGTGCTCTGGGGGATTATCCGCAGCAGTTTTATTCTGGGGCAAGTATTATCGGCGTAGTGTCTATGAGCGGTACAGCCCGTAATGATGACCGTTTTCGGGGCGAAGGCCCTATTCCTGCCATGCTTGAAGATGCGCTTGCCTGGCTTGTGCGTAATCTCAAAAACCGCACCGTAACAACCCCTGATGGGGCGGGTCTAATGGATGAGCCCGAAATTCCTCTGGTGGCTCTGCGCGAATTCGTGGCGAATGCCCTTGTGCACCGCAGTTATGAACAGGATGCTTCGGGCAAGTTCGTGCAGATTTTTATTAAACGTGGCCGTGTTGAGATCATCAGCCCCGGTGGTTTTTGGGGTATTTTACCTAGTCAGGTCGGTCTTGTGCACCGCCCTGCGGCTGTGAATGAGGCACTGTACGCTATCTGTCAGAATATTCGTCTCAGCGACGGTCGTCGGCTCATTGAGGGAGAAGGCGGCGGTATTTTGGCGGCACAGCAGGCCTTACGCAATGCTGGTTTGCGCGAGGCGCGCATCCTTGATGAAGGCATTCAGGTACGCGTTATCATTTACCGCTCCACGGACGATACACAGTCCACACGGGAGCGACGGGCGGCACAATCTTCCCAGCATGTTGACGTACCGCAGGAACTATCCGCCACAGAATCACAGGTGTATTCTGCCTTAGCGCAGAAGCCCGCTACGGTCACCGATCTCGTAGAAGATACCCAGTTAACCGCGCGGCAGGTTCGGTATGCGCTGCCCAAATTGGTCAAACGAGGCATGGCAAAGCAGCAAGCACGTTCAGGGCATCGCGGTTCTGTATACCATCTCATCACCGTGTAGCCGCTAACCCATGAGTTCTATAGCGCAAAGCGGGTGCCCGGCGCCTCGTCTAACGAAGGCACCGGGGACCTGCCTGTATAGGATACGCCCTGAGTGCGAGCGCACGTTAATCCTTGAGGACTACTCGGGAAGCACCAGACCCTTGGTCTGCGACACTGCACGGGCGAAGCGCTCAGCGACATCTGCCCAGTTCACGATGTTCCAGAATGCCTTCACGTAGTCGCCCTTCACGTTCTGGTAGTCCAGGTAGAAGGCGTGCTCCCACATATCGAGCTGCAGAACGGGAATCAGTGCAACCGAGATGTTGCCCTGCTGGTCGTACAGCTGCTCAATGATGAGGCGCTTGCCCACGGTGTCCCAGGCGAGAATTGCCCAGCCGGAGCCCTGAATGGTGAGGGCAACGTTGGTGAAGTGCTCACGGAACTTGTCGAAGGAACCGAAGAACTCGTCGATAGCCGCTGCGAGCTCGCCGGTGGGCTTGTCGCCGCCCTCGGGGGAAAGGTTCTTCCAGAAGATGGAGTGGTTGGTGTGACCACCCAGGTTGAAGGCAAGATCCTTGGACAGCTTGGAGACGTTGCCGAATGCGCCGTTCTCACGTGCCTCGGCAAGCTGCTCTAGGGCTGCGTTTGCGCCTGCAACATAGGCTGCGTGGTGCTTATCGTGGTGCAGCTCCATGATCTTTGCGGAGATGTGGGGTTCGAGCGCCGCGTAGTCGTAGGGGAGCTCGGGAAGAGTGTACTTTTCAGCCATGGTGTATGCCCTTTCATTCAGAAGATGGCGTCGTTACAAGGGTACCAGCGTTTGCCTGCGAGTTCAGTGGGTTCTGGGCATTGTGCGGGGATGCTGTGCATAGGGTGGAGAAAGTTTTCCACAGGGGTGGATAAACCCGTGGATTTTATTTCAAATTCATCACGATTTCGGAGTATTTGCCGGATTTTTGCGGGGTTCAGACCCACAAATAACAGGTATGTAAGTTATCCACGCTGTGGATAAACTTTGTGGATAACCCATGTTGATGTTCTCTGTCGCGCATAGATAGGGACGATTTATGACGCCAAAAGCCGAAAATTAGTGTCGTTATGTTACGTGTAATTTTTACCGTGTTCGCTGTGTTTTAGCGTCTTTTCGCCCATAAAAACTCACACGCTAGTACCGCATATAGTTTTCACAAGCAGAATTTAGTGTGTGCATAATGCACAACCTATTCTGTGGATAATGACCGGTGGAAATTGTTCACAAAGTTTTCCACAGGTGTGGAAAGTATCTGTTTAAAACTTGTCTCGACATCCTCAAAATTCTGGATGCGTCCACCGAAGATTTTCATAGCAGAGTTATTTTCGCGTATTTGCACGGATTAATGGGTGCGTTCTAAGACACAGTGGGCGTGATGCGTGTGTGAGCCAGATTCCCTAATAACAGTCGTGTAAGTTCTCCACAGTGTGGAAAAGTACTGTGGATAAAGCCTTGAGAAGAGTTCATTGGGGGTCATATCAGCCGCATCTCCCAGAGCACGCTTACACTGCTTGCCCGTGTCGTTCCACGTATCGAGAGAGGTCATGCACGCCTGTGAATGTCAGAATGCGCAGGAACGCGACACGCCGGGCGCATCCTGCTCTGCCGGGGTAGTTAAGGTATGGATCTGGCGTACTGCGTGCGATCCCGCACGGCCCACCATGCACCACGCCGTACAGAAAGGCATGAAAGACCGTGACCATTGGGAAAAAATTAATAGAAAACCCCCGAAATACCGGGGAAGTAGCGAGCATAGACGCCGCGCAACCTTTTTGATGTGCACTTGCCCACCTATAAGGCATTCTTGCTAGTGTTGACGGGGTACGTAGGGTATTCTTAAAAAGAACGGCGCGGGAACCGCCCAACCACGAACAGTACCCGCACCGCACAACCGCCGGTAGAAATGCAGGTTACCTGCACACCGACGACAATCACCGATAAATAGAGAGTCGAACCCTGTCGGTTTGAGCTTCCGGTCTCGCCCCGCGGGCTTCTTTTTCGACCCCGTTATGCATACCAGTGTACACGCTTATTTATCATGTGCAAACCCAAATGGTATTTTTTCCCAAATTTTTTTAATCATTTTGTAATATTCCTGGCGAGTACTACCTAAGTAGTCTCAAAATTTTACCTTCTTTACGTGTAAAACCTTGAATTATCAAGTATTTTTTACAGGTAATCATTACAATGATTTCATTCGGGAAGCGCTATTTCCCGGGCAAATTGTCGAAGACACGCCGACAATGGTGTAACGTATTTCGGACAAATTTGTGCCGTCAGTGTGTACTTTAAGGAAAGACATACCAAGTTTTGAGCAATATCTGAGGGTTTGCTGTCTTAACAAGTACAATGAACTTTACACACCTTATATATGCGCTCAGTTTAAAAGCTGGAGGTGCGAGGAGGAACACTCATGCCCAAACAAGCAACCACCGTCTCTGGCGATCTTCCAGAGAAGGCGGAGCCCAAATGGCTAACTGAAGAAGAACGTGAGGGATGGCTGTTTATCAGCTCGATCATCTTCAACCTCACACGGCAGCTCGATAATCAGCTTCAGCAGGATGCCGATTTGAGCTATGTCGAGTACATGGTACTTGTTGGACTCTCAGAGTCAGAGGATCACGAGTTAACAATGACGCAGCTGGCACTGGTCACAAACACTCTGCCGGCGCGTCTTTCGCGCGTGGTCGCCAGACTGGAGAAAGACGGGTACGTGTCCCGGTCACTCAGCGCCGAAGACCGCCGCGTCAGCATTTGCCATCTGCTTCCTCAGGGTTTGCAGAAGCTTCAGGATGCGGCACCCGGTCACGTAGCACAGGTACGTCACGAGATTTTCGACCACCTCACGGAAGATCAGGTGCGTGCTTTAGCTAATATCGGCGAAAGCATCTTGGGCGATAAGCCTTCTAAACTTATTTCATCGTCGAGTTTGCGGCGCGGAAGTTACCCCGCCTAACCTGCACGAACGAATACACCCGGATTTTCCGAGGCTTGCGAGCACATCATAACGGTTCTGTTGTGGTGTGATAGACCGAGCTCAGGAACCCCTAAATACGCCTCCAGATTAGCCTTTTCTCTCTATACAGTGCTGATTCGGCCCTCTATGATGGGTTCGACAGCGTTGCACTGTACCCTACGCGAATAGAACACACACCCTAATTTCAAGGAGAGAAAAGTTATGTCTAAGTCCTTCTATGATCTGCTCAACGAACAGATCGGTCACGAGTTTGCCGCATCCCACCAATACCTTTCAATGGCGATTTGGCTTGATGGTGAGGACCTTCCCCAGTTGGCGCGTTACTTCTACCGCCAGTCTTTGGAGGAGCGTGGGCACGCCCTCATGATGGTTCAGTACAAGCTGGATCGCGGCCACAAGGTTGAGATTCCCGCAGTTCCGAGCGTCAAGAATGACTTTAAAGATGTTCAGGAGATCGTGGATCTTTCCCTGGCGCAGGAAAAGGAAGTCACCGGTCAGATCGAGGCTCTTTTCTCCGCAGCACGCAACGAAAACTATGCTCTGGGTGAGCAGTTCATCCTCTGGTTCCTGAAGGAACAGGTTGAGGAAGTTGCATCGATGGAAACCCTCGTCACCATCGTGAAGCGTGCAAACGGAAACCTCTTCGACATCGAAAACTATGTGGCTCGTGAGCTCGATGAGTCGCATGGCGAAGACAGCTCCGCTCCTGCCGTTGCAGGGTCCTAAGGTATCTCACACCTCATAATTGCATAATTTTTATATTCTCGCTCCGAGCCAATATTACGGCAGGGGCGAGAATATTTATATTGACCCTGAAATTTCGCTTACGTTATAGAATGTATGCCCAAAATGGCATATATTGGTTAAGTATATTTATACCTTTAGAAGCAAAAAATACCATCTCCTAGGTAGGAGCGTTAGAATAGTAAGAATTATTCCTATCCGGAGGATAACTACAGAGAATATGACCCAATCACAGACACCGAACTCAGAAAATACAGTTTTCAGCCGTGGATCCTACAGCAACTCTAAGCGAGTTGCAGATATTTTGCGCACGGAGTCCGTGGGCGGCAGCATCCTGTTGGTGGCGACCGTCCTCGCGGTAGTTCTTGCCAATACCCCACTGGCAGATATTTATTTTGGGGTGCGCGATACCGTTATAGGTCCCGAAGTTCCAGGGTTTCACCACCTTCACATGAAGATAGGCACCTGGGCGGCAGACGGTCTCTTGGCAGTATTCTTCTTCCTGACCGGTCTTGAACTCAAAAAAGAGTTCGCTATCGGTGACCTCAAATCACCGGCAACCGCGATCGTTCCCATCGCAGCAGCCTTCGGCGGCGTGATTACCCCCGCCATCATCTACACCGCTATCAACTTCAGCAGCCCCACCGCTATACATGGCTGGGCCATTCCCACGGCAACCGACATTGCCTTCGCGGTCGCCGTATTGGCGGGCGTGGGAACGTTCCTGCCCTCGGCAATGCGCATCTTCCTTCTTACCCTGGCGGTGGTTGATGATCTGATCGCTATCTGTATTATTGCGATCTTCTACACCGGCACATTCCACGGCGAATACCTGCTCCTTGCGATCATTCCTATCTCGCTATTCGCCTTTATCGCCTATCGCGGCGAAAAAATGCTGCACCTCAAGCCCGCCGCAGCGTGGATTCTGCTTCTGCCCCTGGGCTTTATCACGTGGGCTCTTTTCCTTGAATCCGGTATTCACGCAACCATTGCCGGCGTGGTGCTTGGTTTCTGCGTTCCGGTTAAATTCAATAAACGTACCGAAGCTGCGGGTGCAGATGCGGGTCTCGCCGAGGTTTTCGAGCATCGTTTCCGCCCGCTTTCCACGGGTATCTGCGTGCCGGTCTTCGCCTTCTTTAGCGCCGGTGTTGCTATGGGCGGTTTTGACGGTCTTAAGCGGGCCCTCACCGACTCAGTCTCCCTGGGTATTATGTTCGCCCTAGTTTTCGGCAAGACCATCGGTATTACGGGAACCACCTGGCTGGTTACCAGGTTCAGGCACGCCAACCTAGACCCGGATGTGCAGTGGATTGACGTCATAGGTCTTGCGGTTACCGGCGGTATCGGCTTTACCGTATCGCTTCTGGTGGCAGAACTGTCATTCACCGGTGGATCGCCGCACGGTGAAGACGCCAAAATCGCTATTCTCTTCGGTTCAGTGACCGCCGCAATTCTGGGTGCTCTGATTCTCTCCCGCCGCAATAAGCACTACCGTTTACTGGCGGAAAAGGAGAGCGTGGATGCCGATATGGATGGCATTCCGGACGTGTTCCAGCAACGTAAATCACAGTCTTAGCCAGACTGTGTTTTGCGGCGGAGTATTGGTAAGTACCTTGCCCAAGCGTTAAGAATCCGGTGGTGACACCCCTAAGAATCACCACCGGATTTTTATATTCTCATTCCAGAATATAGTTGATATTTCGCAGGTTTGAGAGCTTTTTTCTAAACATCCAGCCCAACGCCTCTAACCATGCTGCACCCTTTCAGATATATTCTATTTTTGGAATATATCGATGGCGGGGAGTCTACCGCATATACCATATGGCATTCAAAGCACTCCCTGCATGGCGACCCCTGGCAGCGCTTTCAGTCTCCAACCCAAAGGTGCGCTGTCTTACGTCCTCAGATTCTACGCATACACACGGCATGTCCGTAGAATGAAATGTACCGAGTGATTGGTGGAGAACGTTTTATGGCACATCAGAAGCGGGGCGCAGACGCCCATCACACGACATCACGCTATGCGGAAATCATCGCCCGCTGGGTTATCGGTATCTACTCAATCGCGACAATTCTGACGCTTTTCACCTGGATTATTTCTCCGCTTCGCAGGGGCCACGGGTTCACCTGGTGGGAAATCACCGCGAGCCTGCTTAACATCCCATCAAGTCATACGCTGGTGAGCGCGGTCATCATGGTGGTCATGACATCCGCTCTGATTACCCGTAAACGAGCCGCCCTCTACGCCGTCATCTTCTTTCAGGTCATCGGCATCCTCATCGGAACGCGAAGCGCACTTCTGCTCTTCTTCCCCGATAACGTGATGCCGAGCGAAGAATTTTTCTCCTCCACGCTCGACACTGTGGCTATTATCGTGGCGGCTATCTTTATTCCGCTTCTCATCCTGGCACGCTCTGCCTTCCCGGCGCATATAGGCCGAATTTCATGGGTATTGGCAACCGTGGTCTTCCTCGGCGGGCTAACGGTGACAACCCTGCTGGCCTGGTATTTTGGGCATCACGTGCCGGGAGTTACGGTTCCCCACCTGCTCAAACAGGGGTTAGGGCTCGATAGTTTTCCCGAACTCAAGGGTGCAAACCCGGGTGCCACGGTGGTGGGGGCAGCATCCGTGTTCTACGGAATTTTTGCATTGATCGCGGTGTATGTGGTGGTGCGGGGGTACCGCGTCCCCAATACCTGGACCGCCGATCGGGAATTGCGCCTGCGCGAACTTTTACAGGAGTATGGCGGGAACGATTCACTCTCGTACTTTGCAACACGCCGCGATAAGCAGGTGATCTTCTCGGCGGATATGCGTGCCGCTGTCACCTACAGGCAAGTGGGCTCTGTATGTTTGGCGTCCAGCGACCCGGTGGGCGATCCGGCATCCTGGGGTTCCGCAATCGACCGGTGGATGCACCAGGTGCGCCGCTACGGGTGGATTCCCGCCGCCATCAGCGTGAGTGAAGACGGCGCCAGAGCTTTCGCACGCCGGGGACTGGGCGTAATCCGCATGGGGGACGAAGCCATTCTAGAGGTCTCACGTTTTAGCCTGAACAATACCTCGCTTACGGAGGTACGCCACGCCCACCAGCGGGTGCGTAAGGCCGGTTACACGCTGAAAGTCTGCAGGCACCGTGAACTTTCACCCGAGCAGCTGCACGAGGTGGAAAACAACGTGAACGCTTGGCGTCACGGCAAGGTTGAGCGCGGGTTCTCGATGGCGCTCAACAGGCTCTCAGACCCCGCAGATGGTCGCAATCTGCTTGTTTCGGCGCATGATTCTGCTGGCACAATGGTTGCGCTCCTCTCATTCGTGCCGTGGGGCCGCACCGGCATATCGCTGGATGTGATGCGCCGCTCCCCTGACAGCCCCAACGGCATCGTGGAATATATGGTTGCCCAGCTTATGGAGGATGCCCCCGACTACGGCATCACGCGTGTTTCACTGAACTTTGCTATGTTCCGCCATGTGTATGAGAACGCAGATCAGTTCGGCGCCAATGCCTGGAGCAGGTTCGCTTCTCGGTCACTGGGGGTTTTAGACAGGTTCCTTCAGTTGGAAAGACTGTACCGCTTCAACCTCAAGTTCGCCCCGGAGTGGATGCCGCGCTATATGGTTGCGGAACCGACGCTGGCTTTCCTGAACGTTGCGGCGGCGGCCGGGGTTGCCGAGGGCTTCCTGCCCGATTTTTCGGCACGTAAACAGCGCCATGAAGTGCACCGCCTGACCGAAGACCAGATCGCGCGAGTTCACGAGATTGAGCGTGTGTGTCCAAGCGAGGTGCAGGCCCCAGAACACCGCTTCAGCGATCAGACCAAGCACCGTATTCGTCACCTGCAGATGCTTCGGGATGCCGGCATGAACCCGTACCCGCTGGGAGTCACGTGCGAGTATTCGACGGTGCAGGTACACGATGGGCTGAGCAGCCATACGCTTCCAAGCAGGGAGTTTACTGTGTCGGGCAGGGTGCGGTTTATTCGCAACCACGGCGGGGTTATCTTCCTGACCCTGTCTGAGGAAGGCAAACAGGTACAGATTATTGCCGAGCGCCGCCTCGTAAGTGAGCGCGAGTTTCAGCTTCTCAAGTCCGCCGTCGATACGGGTGATATTCTGCTCGTGACCGGCACGGCGGGGACTAGCCGCACCGGAACCGCATCCGTCATTGTGCACGGCTGGCAGATGGCGGCGAAGTGTCTACACCCCATTCCGTACGGGGCGTTGAATGATCCGGAGGCGCGCATCCGCAAACGCTCGACCGACCTGTTGGTGCATCCGCAGCAGCTTGAAAACCTTCGGATGCGCTCCTCACTGATCACTGCCATTCGCCGCACGCTCGATGATGCAGGGTTCACCGAGGTTGAGACCCCGATTCTGAATACTATTCATGGCGGTGCGAGCGCGCGCCCCTTCAAAACCTTTATTAACGCCTATGGTGCGGATTTGACGCTTCGCATAGCGCCCGAGCTGTATCTTAAGCGCCTGGTGGTTGGCGGTTTGGGCGCTGTTTATGAGTTGGGGCGAGATTTTCGCAACGAAGGCGCGGATGCTACCCATAACCCGGAGTTCACGGTGTTGGAGGCTTATAAGCCTTACGCAGATTACACGGTCATGCGCAAGCTTACCGAAACGCTCATCAAGAACGCTGCCCGGGCCGTCTATGGTTCTGAGGTACTTCCGCTGGGCGAGAAGGGCAGTACCGAGCGTACTCTCACGGATGTTTCGGGTGAGTGGCGGGCAGTTTCGGTATGCGAGGCCCTTTCGCGTGCGCTGGGGCGCGATATTTCGAGTGAAACAGATTTTGAGACTTTGCTTGAGCTGGCGCATGAGCATCAGATTCATGTGCGTGATGACATGGGCGCGGGCGCCATTCTTGAGGAGCTTTACGGCGAGCTGGTTGAGGCAAAGACCGTGTTCCCCACGTTTTATACAGATTTTCCGGTGGAGACCTCTCCCCTGGCGGGTGCGCATCGCACCAAGCCGCACCTGGTGGAACGCTGGGATCTGGTGATTAACGGTATGGAGATGGGAACCGCCTATTCCGAGATGACGGATGCTTTAGAACAGCGCCGCCGCCTGACCGAGCAGTCTCTCAAGGCCGCAGCGGGAGACCCGGAGGCCATGCAGATTGATGAGGATTTTCTGTACGCCCTTGAGACCGGGCTTGTCCCGACGGGCGGGTTGGGCATCGGCATTGACCGCTTGGCGATGCTCATGGCGCAGACCCAGATTCGTGGGGTTCTTTCTTTCCCGTTTGTTAAACCCGTGAAGTAGCATGTAGTCAAAGATTCATTTTCTCCACTAGAGAGTGTTTTTATGTCCATTAAACGATGTTTGATATGAGTTGTGGTTCAGCCATAACTTTTTGATGTTTTTGCTTGTCAAACGGAGTATCACCCGTGTTCCGGCTATATTAATTATTCGTTACAAATGTGGACAAGACCCCCAATGAGATTGCCGTACACCCTTCATCAACGGAACAATAAGTACCTGTAATTTCTAAAGGGAATTTCTTTCCCTGGCGTGCGGTCTACCCGGTTTGCACCTTCGCGCCTTCATGCCCGCATAGTTGCTACCCCTATGACGCTTCTATGCCGTGACGAAAGAGAAAACCTGTGGACTCACTTGTGAATTATATTCAGGACATCAACGCCTCCACCGCTGGTGCGACCAGCGTGGTTGACAGCATTCAAAGCTGGATATGGGAAAACTTTCTGTTCGTTGCCTTGATTGTCGTGGGCTTGTTCTTGACGATCCGCACCCGTGCCGTGCAGTGGCGTTCCCTGCCCGAGATGCTGCGCGTCCTCACCGACCCGTCCGGCCACGAGGCCGATGGGCGCAAGAGCATTTCCTCATTCCGCGCGTTCACCGTTTCGGCGGCATCCCGCGTGGGCACCGGCAATATTGCTGGTGTGGCGATCGCTATTGCAATGGGTGGTCCCGGCGCGGTGTTCTGGATGTGGGTCATTGCTGCCGTGGGCGGCGCATCCGCTTTTGCCGAATCCCTGCTGGGTCAGCTGTATAAAGAACGCGGCAAGGATTCCTATATTGGCGGTCCTGCCTACTATATGCAGCGTGGCCTGAATGCACGCTGGCTGGGCCTGATTTTCGTGGGCTTTATCGTGCTCACCTATAGTTTTGTGTTCTGCGCGGTACAAACCAATGCGATCGTGGAAGCTAGCGCGAATTCCTTGGATATCGGTATTTCCGGTACCGAGGGTATGGGTTTCCGTATCGTGGTAGGCCTTTTCATTGCCGCACTGACGGCTGCGATTATCTTCGGCGGTATCCGCACCATTTCTACGGTCACCGAGTTTATGGTGCCGTTCATGGCGGTTCTGTACATGCTGCTGGGGCTGTTCGTGGTTGTGCTCAATGTGGGCGAAATTCCGAACGTTCTGCTCATGATTTTCCAGGGTGCTTTCGGTCTGCGCGAGTTCGTAGTGGGCGGCACGATGGGCGCCGTTATTTGGGGCATGAAGCGCGGTCTGCTCTCGAACGAGGCCGGCATGGGTACCGCCCCGAACGCGGGTGCAACCGCAACTATTTCGCACCCCGCAAAGCAGGGCTACGTACAGGCTTTGGGCGTGTATTTCGATACGATGCTGGTCTGCTCGGTCACCGCGTTTATCGTGCTTTTGTCAAACCCAACCTATGGCGATAAGACCCGCGGTGCTGGACTGACTCAGGATGCGCTTGCCCACCAGCTCGGCACCTGGGCCACCCACTTCCTAACCATCGCGATTTTCCTCTTCGCCTTCTCCTCGGTCATCGGCAACTACTATTACGGCGAATCGAATATTCGCTTCGTGACCGAGAAGCCCGGGGTGTTGACGGTGTTCCGTCTGGTGGTGCTGGGCTTCGTATTCTTCGGGGCAATCGCATCGCTGGAGCTGGTGTGGACCACAGCGGATATGCTCAACGCGGGCATGGTGATTGTAAACCTGATTGCGGTGGTGTGGCTTTCGCCGAAGGTCGTTGCGGTGCTCAAGAACTACGAGCGGCAGCGCAAATCCGGTGTGGAGCCTATTTTCAAAGCATCCGACATGCCTGAGATTAAGAATCTTGCGGCCTGGGACGGCACCGATGAGGTGACCACCCGAGAGTTCTGGGCTGAGCGTGATGCGGCGGCCGCGGCCAAACGCGCCAAGAAGGCTGCGAACGTATAACGTTTCACCTAGATAACTCTCCCCGCAGCGCCCGAGGACATGGAACTTTATGTTCTCGGGCGCTTGGCGTATCCTCTGGCATACTAAAGACGTGCTGACATTAGGTTTTTCGGTGTTTCCTCTCGTGCTTTTTCAGAATCCGACGGCGCAGGCACTCTACCAGTACACGGTGCTTGCCCTGATTTTTATCTGGATTGCTTCGGTGCTGTACTGCATTTTTACGGTGCATCGCAGCCCCTACTTCAACGAGATTCAGAAGCTCAAATGGCTTCTGTTCATTCTGGTACTCCCGTACTTTGGTGCGCTGGCATGGTTTTTGCGCGTGCATCGCGAGAAAAAGGATGCGACCGCCGCAGACCAGACCGATACCGCATCGCGACCTCCCAGCGAGGGCAAATAACATATCCTATGACAATTTCAACCTTCGGTGAGTAAGTTCACGAATACCGAAGTGGACGGTCTGTTACGGAGCCTGTATAGTTCTATATGTTGCCTGCGACTCTTTGAGTCGTATGACACTTGCGCGAGTGGCGGAATAGGCAGACGCGCACGGTTCAGGTCCGTGTGCCCGTGAGGGCGTGGGGGTTCAACTCCCCCCTCGCGCACCAGCAATCCCCGGTTCTGATGAGCCGGGGATTTTTTGTTGTGTCGGCAACATTTGGGGTTTTCGAGTCTATATTTTACGAGTAAAAAGTATATTATCGGCATGGTGGTCACACTATCCCCTAGAATAGAGTTGGGTGTGTGCACTCACACCTGACACAGCAAATGCACAGCTACAAAAGCTAGACTGAACCCTTCGGGTTCCCAACCACGGGATGCCAGGGGTGACATCCGGCCCGAGCCATAAAGGAGGAGGCAATGAAGTTATTTGATAAGTTGGAACGACTGGAGCAAGGCATCGGTCGTACCGTCGGCTTTTCCAAAGGCTTTGGCACCTTCGCAAAGGCTGATGTAGCTAACCGTATTCGCACGTCGATGGATGATGCCTCATATGTGGACCAGGGCGGTCACACGATGGCACCAAATATCTTCAACGTTCGCTTTTCGAGCGCCGATTTTTCGCGCGTGCGGGAGTGGGGCAACCCATTCGCGGTTGAGCTGTGCAATCTTGCTATTTCACATGCGCGTGCGCAGGGGTATTCGCTGATTGGGGCTGTACGTATTACCTTCAGTCCTATTGCCGATCTCGAAGCCGACGAGTTCGAGGTTGTGCCCAGTTTTGAGGCGTTCCAGGCCCCTCCCTCGGGTGCGACGAACTATGTTCCTCCCGCCGGTGCCGCCCACGGCGCCTCCGACTACGCCCCCGTTGCCCCGGCTCGTGATACCGGTCTGCCGACCAGAATTACAAAACCGCGGGCTACTCCGCCGCGCCGCACGGAACAGCCTCAGCAACAGCAACAGCAGGCACCTGCCGCGTCCGCGCCGAAACCGCGTTCCCCGCAGAATCCTCCGCAGCAGCAACGTGCTGCGGCGCATCATGCTTTTGTGGATATTAACGGGCAACGGTATGAGCTTTCTGGGGCACCTCTCGTCATCGGTCGCGGTTCCGATGCGTCCGTGCGGCTGGCTGACAAGGGTATTTCGCGCCGCCACCTACAGATTTCCCGCCAGGGAGGCAACTATGTTGCCACCGACTTGGGCTCAACCAATGGAACCCGGCTGAATGGTTTTCCGCTGAAAACCCCTACCGTTCTCCAAGATGGAGCGGTGTTACAGTTGGGCGGAGCCCGAGTTCTCTTCCGCTCAATTGCCTCTGGAGGTATACGTTAATGGCATCCGAGCTAACTGTAACCATACTGCGCTTTGCGTTTTTGGGGTTGCTCTGGTTCTTTGTGTTTTTCGTGGTGGCAGCCGCCCGCCGCGATTTGGGGCTGGGTAAGAACTTCCGCTCCGTACCCGTAGAATCTGCCGCAGACTCGCAGCCGCAACCGCAGCATATTGCAGCTCCTCCTGCACGTCCTTCCCGCTTGGTGATCACCAAGGGAGTGCAGGCGGGAGCTATGATGCAGTTGGGTGACTCCCCGGTTACTATCGGTCGCGCCAATGATATTGAGGTTTCGTTGCAGGACGATTACGCCTCCGGTCGCCATGCCCGTCTGTTCCCACAGGGTTCTCGCTGGTTCTTGGAGGATTTGGGCTCAACCAACGGCACATTCGTAAACAACCAAAAGCTGACCCGCGCTACTGCTATTGAGCCGGGTGTCGATTTCCGTGTGGGCGGAACGACTATGCAGCTGAGGGGGTAATCGTTGAAGATAGCCTTTCGCTTTGAAGCCCGTTCCGATACGGGCGTGAAACGCAGCAAGAATGACGACTCCGGGTATGGTGGGCGTTATCTTGCTGTTGTTGCTGACGGCATGGGCGGGCACGTCGGTGGTGACGTCGCTTCCGCTACCGCCGTTTTGAACCTGACCCCTTTGGACCACCCCGACTTTGACGGTACCGGCGGCATATACCTCGCCGACGAAATCCAAAGTGCCAACGCCATTATCAATGACCTGGCAGCCAGTGATCAGCGCCTTGCGGGCATGGGTACCACATGTACCGCTCTGCTGGTGGACGGCGAAAAGATCGAGATGGCCCATATTGGCGACTCGCGGGCCTATCGTTTACGCGCCGAAGAAGACGGCGGTTTCGAGCAGATTTCGACCGACCACACCTTCGTGCAGCGTCTTCTCAACGAGGGCCGCATCACTCCCGAAGAGGCGGAGAATCACCCGCACCGCAACGTGATTATGCGCGTGCTTGGCGACGTCGATGCCTCCCCCGAGCTTGAACTGCAGACGTTAGAAGCCATTCCCGGTGAGCGCTGGGTGCTTGCTTCCGATGGTTTAGAGGCGGTGGTCTCTGATGAAGAGATCGAAGCCGTCATGCGTTCCACCGATGATCTGGGTGAGATCGCGGACGTTCTTATCCAGATGACTCTCGACGGCGGCGCACCCGATAACGTGACGGTCGTGGTTGTACAGGTTATCGATCGTGAGGAGCTTCCCGCCGACGAACCTGTAGGTCCTTCTGCCCTGCCAGAGACCGGTGAGATCGATACCTCACCGACGACCTCTGAGCTTGAGGAAATCACCGAGGAAGTAAACGCTGAAGAGGGCCTGTCCGATCACGATCGTGCGCTCAAGAAGTTCCGCCGCGCCCGTGACCTCACGGATTCCTTCCCCCACGACGGCGACGCAAGCGATCAGGATGCGGTGTACTTTGCCCGCACGAATGCCGCCATTTTGCGCCACGAGCTTGGTTCTCGCCCGCATCAGCTGGTGGGCAGCGCCGCCGTGGCAACAGAAACCGGGCGTATTCCGGCGGTGACGAGCCGCACCCTGGAGCATCGGGCCTCATTGGCGCAGCGCGTGCCGATGAGCACCGAGGAACCCGCAAAGCTGCCGGACGAGCTTGAAGAGCTTCTGGCGGATCCAATTCGACGCCGTCGGCGTCCGATTCTGCTGGTGAGTGCGGCAGTAATCCTTGTGCTGGCGCTCATTGCGGGTTGGAGCGGGCTGAAATGGGTTGAGGGCCGCTACTACGTTGGTGAAAATAACGGTAAGGTCGCCGTCTATAACGGTGTTCCGCAGTCGTTGGGGCCAATCCATCTCTCCCATGTGGTAGAGGAAAGCGAAGTGGAAACTTCACAGCTGCCCGAACATACTCGCATGCTTTTGAAGAATACGATTCACGCGGATAATCTTGACGATGCACGGGTTATCGTAAACCGTATGCAGGCTCAGGTGAATCTGCAGGATGACCGGAATACACAGCCTTCCGGTGCGGCTTCGTCCGGCGCGCAGACAGGTCAAAAAACTTCAGCAACGGAAGGTGGTAATCGTGGCTAGGCTATTGCGTGATGCACACATACCCCGTTCGCGTCGCCTGATTGAGCTTGTTCTGCTCGTAATTGCGGTCGGCATCGGCTCATTTTCCATGTACCTGATTGACCCCGAAACGGCGTGGGATATGGGGAAAAACCCGTGGATTCAAGGTACCGTGGTGCTGGGCGTGTGCGCGCTCATCGCGCATCTGGTGCTTCAATTCCGGGCGCGTTACGCCGATCCGTTTATTCTGCCGCTTGTTGTGGCGCTCAACGGAATCGGGCTGGCGATGATTTTCCGCATCGATAAGGATCCCGCCATGCAGAAGTCCCCAGTGGGCGAGTCGCAGCTGTTCTGGACGGGCTTCTCAATGATCCTCTGCTCCGTTGTGCTGTACTTCCTGCGGGATCATCGAGTGCTGCGTAAGATCACCTATATTTCGCTGGTGCTCTCCTTCATCCTGCTTATCATGCCACTTATCCCCGGCCTTGGTACCGAAATCAACGGCGCACGGATTTGGATCAGGCTCGGCGGGCGTACCTTCCAGCCCGGCGAAATTGCAAAGATTACCCTGGCAATCTTCTTTGCGGGCTACCTGTCCACACACCGCGATTTGATTCTCACAGCGGGTAAGCGTTTAGGGCCCATCAATCTGCCGCGTCTGCGCGATTTGACCCCAATTTTCTTGGCGTGGATGGTCAGCATCGGCGTGTTGGTTTTCCAGAAGGATCTGGGTTCTGCAATCCTGTTCTTCGGGCTGTTCATGGCGATGCTGTACCTCTCGACCGGCAAGATTTCCTGGCTTGTAGTCGGCGGTGTCGGCGTGGTGGTTGGCGGATACTTCGCCTACAACTCCATTTCTCACGTGCACGCCCGTATCTATGGCTGGATGCATGCCTTTGATCCCGAGGTCTATATGTCCTCCAGCGGTGGTTCCGGTCAGATCCTTCAGGGTATTTTCGGTCTGTCCTACGGCGGTCTCTTTGGCCGTGGATGGGGTCAGGGCCTTACCTCTTTGGTGCCGTTCGCTAACTCGGACATGATTATTACTTCTCTCGGTGAGGAACTCGGTCTGATCGGCCTGGGCGCTATTTTGATGATGTTCCTCATCCTCATCTCGCGTGGGTACCGCGCGGCGTTGGGCACTCGTGACGGTTTCGGCAAGCTCTTGGCGGCGGGCCTTTCCACGGTTATGGTGCTTCAGCTCTTCGTGGTGGTTGGCGGTGTAACCCGGTTAATTCCGCTGACCGGTTTGACCACACCGTTTATGTCTGCCGGTGGTTCATCCCTGGTGGCAAACTGGATTATCGTGGCGTTGTGGCTTTCGATTTCGCATACCGCGCGAGCGCCTCACGTCGTGGTCGGGTTCGACGTTCCCGAAAGTATCGACCACGAAGACTACAGCTATGAATCTGAGGGCGCAACCAGCGTTCTCGCCCGTATTTCAACTCAAGAAGCAGGAGGTGACCGCAATGGATAGGGCAATTCGCCGCATGTGGATGGCCGCAGGTTGCGTTTTTATCCTGCTCATGGGTACGTTGAGCTATATCCAATTCTTCGACACCGAATCTCTCAAAGATAACCCGTGGAACTCGCGTTCTCTGTACGATAACTACGGTGCCAACCGTGGCTCTATCGTGGTCGATGGAACCGAAATCGCCTCGTCGGTGAAATCGGATGATGAGTATAACTATCAGCGCGTGTACTCTGAGCCGGAAAAGTATGCGGCGCTGACGGGTTATTTCTCGTCAGTGTACGGTTCTACCGGTGTCGAGTCCGCTATGGACAAGGAGCTTTCGGGTACTTCCGACAGCCAGTTCTACGATCGTGTTGCTCAGCTCTTCTCGGGTTCTTCGGCACGCGGTGCGAGCGTCGAGCTCACCGTGGATTCCAAGCTTCAGGAGCTTGCTAACAACCTGCTTCAGGGCCGTAAGGGTTCTATTGTGGCGATTAACCCCAAGACTGGCGAAATCTTGGCGATGGCCTCGTCTCCCTCGTATGACCCGAATACGCTCGCATCCCACGATGGGTCTACGGTAGTCAGCAACTATGAGGAACTGAACTCGAATCCGAATAACCCGCTTTACAACCGTGCTATTGCGGGTAACACCTATTCACCCGGCTCAACCTTCAAAATTATTGATGCCGTCGCGGCTCTGGAGTCCGGCAAATATGATGCGAACTCCACAATCGATAACCCCGCACAGCTTCCCCTTCCGGGAACCAATGTGTCGCTTCCGAACTATGCGGGCGGTCAGTGTGGAGGACGCACCAAGGCTACGATTGAATGGGCTATGGCGCAGTCCTGCAACACTCCTTTTGCGCAGATCGCAATGGATTTGGGTGAAGATAGGATCTCTAGGACTGCCGAAAACTTTGGTTATGGTCAGGATTTGAAGATTCCGCTGGCGGTGGCTAAGTCGAGCTTCCCGAAGGGTATGTCACAGAGCCAGCTGGCGCAGGCATCCGTGGGTCAGTACGATGTACGCACCACCCCGCTGCAGGTGGCGATGACTTCTGCCGCAATCGCTAACGGCGGTGTGCAGATGAAGCCCAACATGATTCGTTCTGTCAAAACCAGTAACTTGAGCGTGCTCTACGAGTTCTCACCCGAGAAGTTGCGCACCTCAACTTCTACTAAAGTCGCCGATCAGGTGAAACAATGGATGGTGAACTCTGTGGATAACGGTATTGCCCGTAACGCAGGCGTGCCCGGGTATAAGGTTGCTGGTAAGACCGGTACCGCAGAAACTACGGGTGGTTTGAATAACTCTTGGTTTACCGGGTTTGCACCCGCCGATGATCCTCAGATCGCCATTGCGGTGGTCTATGAGGATATGGATGCAACAACCGGTTCCCAGCTTTCGACAAATGCAGGTAAACAACTTTTTGAGGCGGTGTTGAACAAGTGAGGCCTTCGGCTGATATCACCTTGGGCGGGCGCTACACCCTAACCGAACGTATCGCTATCGGCGGTATGGGTGAGGTCTGGAAAGCTCGCGACAAGGTTCTCGGACGCACCGTCGCCGTTAAAATCCTGAAAGAGGAGTATACGGGTGACCCCGGGTTCTTGGAGCGTTTCCGTGCGGAGGCGCGCCATACCGCGCTTCTGAACCACCCCGGTGTTGCCAATATGTTCGATTACGGTGAAGAGGATAACTCTGCATACCTGGTGATGGAGTTGGTTCCGGGCGAGCCGCTGTCGAGCATCATCGAGCGCGACGGCACGCTGCCGCCGGATCGTATCCTGAACTTTATTGCGCAGACGGCTCGCGCGTTGGCTGCTGCGCACGCTCAGGGGCTCGTGCACCGCGATGTGAAGCCCGGTAACCTGATGATCACCCCGGATGACCGGGTGAAGGTTACCGACTTCGGTATTGCTAGGCTTGCGAACCAGGTTCCGCTGACCGCTACCGGGCAGGTGATGGGTACAGCCCAGTATTTGGCGCCCGAACAGGCAACCGGTCAACCTGCAACCCCGTCCTCCGATATGTATTCGCTGGGTATTATCGGGTACGAATGCCTGGTTGGTCACCGACCGTTCACGGGTGAATCACAGATCGCGATTGCTCTAGCCCAGGTGAACGATCCGCCACCGCCGCTGCCGGAGAGCATCCCGGCACCCGCCCGCGCCTTGATTATGTGCCTGCTTGCTAAGGATCCTGCGGAGCGTCCTAAGGATGCCACCGCGCTGGCGTCTGCTATTGATGCTATTCGCCGTCGCGATATTCCTGCGGCGATTAAGGCCGTGCCCACGCTTGAGGCGTTCTTGCCGGAGAATCTGGATACTGCCCAGACCTCCTTGATCGCCGAGCCTATTTCGGCATCCGCCGCTCCGAAGTTCGGTTCTGGGTCGCGCTTCACGCCCGGTCCTTCGACGGCTCCGATCCCCGAGCCCGGGTCGAAGGCTGCGGCCGCACGTACGGCACAACAGGGGCCGAAGAAACGCAGCTGGGTATGGATCGCCGCTATCGTTGCGGCACTAGTGCTTATTCTCGGTATCCTCTGGGCTGTCTGGGCGGCAAATAGCCGTGCAACCCCCACTCCGAATACCACCAGCTCGGCAACACCCAGCTCTGCGGAAGGTACCGTCACGGTAGCCACCCCGAACGAGGAGTCCTCGGCTGCGAGCAGCACTCAGAAGCAGAAAATTAACCTGCAGGCACGCAGCTACGAGGGTCGTCCCCTTCAGGATGTTGTCAATGACCTGAAGAACCTGGGTCTTTCGCCCAGGACTGAAAGTGTTGAGTCTGAAGAGCCAGCCAACACCGTTCTGTCGATTTCACCGGCTGGTTCGGTAGACGAGGGCACCACCATTACCGTGCGTTATTCAAGCGGTTCCAGGGGCGCGACCCTACCTAATGTTGATGGGAAGAACTACGAAGAGGCTTCTCGGACGATTACCTCGCTTGGTGTTGACGTGAACCTTCACTTCGAGCATTCGGACACCGCACAGCCCGGTACGGTGCTGCGCACCAGCCCTTCTTCTGGCACTAAAGTGTCAGTTCCTAGTAAGGTAGAGATGTATGTAGCTAATGAGTCTTCAGGTACGAGGATGGATTCTGACTCGTCGCCATCCGCAGCTACGCCTTCAGGCGCGTCGACTTCTTCTAGTCCTCGTACTGGGCGTTAGTGTCTGAGTCCACTCACATCAAAAACTATTTTTACCCCAGGAGAACGTATGGACCTGTTGGTTCCTGAAACGGTAGATGGCCGTTATAAGGTACTCGATGTTATCGGTACCGGTGCGATGGCTACCGTATACGCGGCGGAGGATACTCGTCTCGGTCGTAAGGTCGCGATGAAGATCCTGCGCCCGGAGCAGGCCCAAGACAAAACCTTCCGTTCACGGTTTAAACGTGAGGCGGAGGCTGTCGCATCCCTGAACAACCCCGGTATCGTTGCGGTGTACGACACGGGCGCTTATTCCCCGTCAGATCCCAACAGCGGATACGGTGTTGATGATGCCGCCGACGATGACGAGGCTAAGATCCCGTACATCGTTATGGAATACGTTGATGGCAGGACGCTACGTAGCGTCCTTTCGTCGGGCGGGTACATTCCCGTGCGTGATGCGGTGGGGTACGCAGAGCAGCTTTTGAGCGCTCTGAAATACAGTCATTCGATGGGTATTATCCACCGCGATATTAAGCCCGCGAATATTATGGTGCTTCCCCGAACCGAGGAAGACGCCGCGAAGGGGCAGCCGGGTCAGATTAAGGTGATGGACTTCGGCATCGCCCGAGCTATTGAAGAGGCTGGCGAGGCTCTAACAAAGGCCAACGTGGTGATGGGTAGCGCGCGCTACATGTCTCCCGAGCAGGTCAGTGGTAAAGAAGTTGACGCGAGAAGCGACCTTTATTCGGCAGCATGCGTGCTGTATGAAATGGTCGCTGGACGTTCCCCCTTCGATGCGGAAACTAACGTCGATTTGGCGGCGAAGCATCTTACCGAGACTCCCGCCGCACCGAGTACCTTTAGCCCGCTGAGCGTACCCCCTGAGCTTGATGAAGTTATTCTTCGAGGTCTTGCCAAGAACCCGGATGATCGTTACCAGACCGCCGATGAGTTTTCGCAGGCGATCCGTCAGGGAGCGGGTCTGCAGGTTGGCGGCGGTATGCCGCAACAGGTTCCCGATGACTCCATGACCACCGCTTTTGCGCCTCTTGAGGCTCCCGCGGCAGGTGCGGCAGGCACCGGTACGGGTGAGGTTGATTTCGATGCCTACACCACGACCATGCCGCAGGTTTCGACTCCTGTAGAAGATGCGAACCTCAACGGTTTCTTTGATGACGATGAGTACGGCGGAGAAGAATTTGTTGAAGAGGAAGAGTTCCTTCCTGCCGAGCAGCCCCGTAAGCGAACCTGGGTTCGTTTCCTCGTTGGTCTTGCTATTGCGGCTTCGCTTCTGCTGGGTATCGGCTCGTTCCTGTACTACCAGGGTAAGCTCAATGAAGTTCCGCAGGTCGCTATTCCTACCGTGATGAACCAATCGAAGGACAACGCTGAGAGCCAGCTGCGCAATGCTGGCTTTGCCGTGGAGAGCCGCGGGGCATACTCCGAGAACGTGAAGAAGGGCGATGTTATTAGCGTCAGCCCTGGTGAGGGCACGAAGGCGGCTAAGGGTTCTACCGTGTCGCTGACCTACTCGAATGGTCCCGAGCGAGTAACCCTGCCCGACAACCTGCAGGGTCAGAGCGAAGCCTATGTGCGCAACGCCCTGAAGGAGCTCGGCCTTAAGGATGGTCGTGTCAGCACCGTTGAGAGCGCATCTGTTCCCGCCGGTATGGTGGTTTCTCTGGAGCCTGAGAAGACTGAAACTGATGCCGACGGTAAGACCACGATCGAGGCTGGCAGCAACGTAAACCTGGTGCTGTCCTCCGGTAAGGTCAAGGTTCCTTCGCTCGTGGGTCTGACGAAGGATCAGGCTATTGAAGCTCTGACCGCGTCCGATGTTCTGCTCAACACCAATATTGAGACCGTTCAGACAAGCTCTGCGGCACCGAATACGGTGATTTCTCAGAGCTCCGCTGCGGGTACTCTGGTGGCTCAGAACAGCACTGTTACTATTCGTGTAGCGGCTGCCCCGGCAGCGACCGCATCTGCTTCACCGCGTGCGACTACCCCGTCGACGAATAATAACAACAACACCCAGCGCCAGCAGGGCAATCAGCAGCAGAATCAACAGCAGCAAGGCCAGCAGGGTCAGCAAGGTAATCAGCAGCAGAATCAACAGCAGCAAGGCCAGCAGGGTCAGCAAGGCAATGCTCCTGTACCCTCTGCAACGCCAAGTGCCGCTGCTCCTTCATCCAAGGCCGTACAAAACGGCAAGGAAAATGAGGAGAAAGAAGAAAGGTAAGGCTGGTTTGCTCAGGTAAATCCTGGTCATATATGTGGGGCGTGCTTTAGATTCAAAATCTAAAGCACGCCCCACATATATTTCTTCGGCTGTACCGCGCATAGAGAAGGCGCCTGACAAGACCTATTTGGGTCTGTCAGGCGCCTTTACTGCTGCCCGCTAGGCGATTAGTGGGGACAACGATTTGGCACGCTCAGCGGCGCCCTCAAGCCCCGTTTCTTCCAGCCAGTTACCCAGCATCAGATAACCGCTCTCGGTAAGCACGGATTCCGGGTGGAACTGCACGCCGTGCATGGGCGCATCCCGGTGCCGCAGCCCCATAATAATGCCGCTCTCAGTCGTCGAAGTAGTTTCTAGGACCTCAGGCATAGTCTCTGGGACGACCGCCAGCGAATGGTAACGAGTCGCTGTGAAGGGGCTCGGTACGCCTTTGAACACCGAGTCGTTCTCGTGGACCAGGGTTGAAGTCTTGCCGTGCATCAGCTCGGGGGCGTGCGTTACGGTGCCGCCAAACGCCTCCGCGATAGCTTGATGCCCCAGACACACGCCGAGCAGGGGTTTATGAGTCTGCGCAGCCCAGCGAATGGTATCGATAATGACCCCGGCTTCTGCGGGCGCACCGGGCCCCGGAGAGATCAGCAGGCCGTCGTACTCGGCAGCCATTGTGAGAACGGTATCAAGGTCGTACTCGTCATTGCGGATTACGGTTGTTTCGGCTCCGAGCTGCTGCAGATATCCGACGAGGGTGAACACGAAACTATCGTAATTATCGATAACCAGGATGCGGGTCATGGCTTCTCCTTTGGCAAGCGCCGCTAATGGTTGATGGTAACGTCAAAATTGAACGGACCGTACTCGGCAAAATTCGGAAACACGAATTCCATGAGGGCGTATACGATCACGGCGATAAGCAGAATAGCAATGATGATGCGAACCCATAGAGGTCCGGGAAGATGGCGAAAAATCCAACCGTACATGTTATATCCTCTCGGGTTAGGCGGGGTTCTGGGCTGCTTGGGCAATTTCCGCAGGCGCGCCAGCAGAGTTAGGCTGCCAGGATTCAAAACGGGCGTGCACAATATAACGTTCTGTGTCACCGTAACGCGGGTGACAGGTCGTGAGCGTCATAATGCGCTCCGTGGGCTCTTGTCCGGGTTTGCTCGGAACCGGCTCGATCACCTCAATATTGTCAGGCTGCACAATCACATGCTCGTACACGGTGTAGGTGTAGTAGCCGTCTTTGGTGCGCACATAAATGTGATCGCCCACCTGCAGCTTATCGATATAGTCGAGCACTGCCCCGCGTGTCTGCCGGTGCCCTGCGAGCGCGAAGTTGCCCACGCCGCCCGGCATGGCGGTTCCGTCGTAGTGTCCCAAACCGAGGGTATCGATCACGTCTGCGCTGGTACCCTGCGCGGCGGGGCGCTGGTAGTCTGCACCAAACCGGGGAATGTAGACAACCCCGAATCCTTTTCCGTGTTCGGGTTCGGCTTCAGGCTCCGGGGGATTTTGGGGATCCCACTGTTCGACTGGCGCGGCGGAGCTGAACTCGTGCGTCAAGGAATCGACGGCTTGGGACTGTGAACGGTTTGCGTCTATATTGGTCCACCAGAGCTGCCACACGACAAAGAGCAGCAGCACAAGACCAACGGTGATCAGAAGCTCACCCGTGATTTGGATGGTCCACCGCAGAATAGATTTATGAGGCTGAACTGCCTGATGCGCTTTCGCGGATGCATGCGCCATAGTTTTGGGTGTCCTCCATAGCGGGATGTTACCGTCCCAGTCATTACACTTTCTTTAATGACAACGCCGGTGAAAGGTGAAATCATCCCGCGAGTCTGCAAAGATAGTTTTTAACGTACTACATAAGGTTACCCATACATCTGAGGCGGAGGAAAATATGTCCCCTAAGTCGACTGCGAAAAAGTCGAAAAAGACTGCCAATACTAAGTCAAAGAAGTCACAAGACAAGAAATCGGCTAAGGTCGTTGAAGAAGATGCGAGCGAGCTCCGTCTGTTGGAGGTCGCTCGCGAGATGGAAACGAGCGGAACACAGAGAGAGGGTACTCCCCTGTGGTATCGAGTAGTGATGTTTTCGCTCGTTGCGCTGGGTATTCTCTGGATTATTGCGTATTACATTTTTGAGGGTCGGCTTCCTGTACCCGGCATTGGTATGTGGAATGTGACTATTGGCGTGGGTGCCATGATGGTGGGTATGGTCATGATGACTCGGTGGCGTTAGGTTAGGGCTATGTCCGAATCGGATGGGTCTCCTTTGCCTCAAGAATCTCAGGATGCCCCGCATGGCTCTACCTCCGATCCCATGCGGAGTACCGAGGATATTTCAAAACGTGCGGATATTCGTGCCGCCCGCGTGGAGACAAGGCTGCGCCGCTGGGCGTTGATCGGGTTTATCGTCGCTGCGGCGTTATTCTGGTTGGCGTCTCTTTTCTTCCGCTAGATCACGTATGAGCGTGGCGATGCCGTACCCTTAGGGTGCACTATTCTTTGACTCGCGTTTTGCATGCCGTGTCATATCCCGAGCATCGCCGTGCAGAGCGCAAAGATGACGTAGAACAGTACCCAGCGAACAAGATTCTAGGGCGCTTCGTCGATGTGACGTGCAGCAGAAAACACTGCCAAGATCTATATATGCAAATATTCCGATATAAGCATATATACTAGTCGATTGAGGTTTTAAAGAGCTGGTAAAAACAATGGTTTGTGTAGCAGCAAGCGTAGCAAATAAAGGCCGCAACATAATCTGCAACAGCGCCAACACCACCAGGAATGCTGCCAAGGCGATCGTGGAAGTAAAGTCATAACCAGTAGAATACCGCCACGAAGTTGAGCGTTATCAGCCACAGGGTGAATCCGTGCGATGCAGAATTGGGTGCGGTGCGTTTGATGTCGTTCGCCCCTAGCTGTCCGTCATGAGTTCAAGAGCCCCTGATGAGCCGCATCAGCAACCCGACGACTAACTTTTTCCAGAACGGGCGAGTTGATATTCCAGTGCTGCCAGTACAGTGGGAACTCCACGGGCTTCTGAGCGAGTTTCACAAGTGTTTGGGCGGCGAAATATTCGCTACACTGTGCCTCCGGCAGCAGACCCCACGCAATACCCTCATAGACCGCCTGCGCATAGTCCGGTGACGAAGGAATATAGAGCGTTGGGCTCTGCTCGAATTCGGCTCTGGACAGTTTTAGGTCTTCCTCGATCAGAGCGCGTGCAGCATCCTGCACAAAGTCTTTACGATCATATTCCACCACGGGTGCCCGGTTCAGGTCATCACGGGTAGTCTTCGCGGGGAACCCCGGAAGGTAACGGTCCACATACGCTGGCGATGCCACACACCAGTAACGCGCCACGCCCAGGTAATCTACCGAGCATCCGGGGATTTTCCCGGGCTGTGAGGTTATGGCAGCCATAACTTCCCCGGTACGCAGAAGGGCTGAGGAATGAAATTCCCCTTCACGCCGCAGGTCGCAGAAAATTTCGTCCTCCTGAGCGAGCGTGCGTATAGCCTCCAAAAACCACGTTGCTAAAGAATCGGCGTTCAGGGCTATAGAGACTGTCTGGAATCCGCCCTCGCCCATGAGTTCTCGTTCCAGCTCAAGCTGCAGAAATTCACTTTGCCGGGCAATACGTAACACGCTCTGTCCAGAAGCCGTCGGAGTCACCGGGTTGGTGCGCTGCAGCAGGACTTTACCGGCCAGCTGTTCCATTGTTTTTACACGCTGTGATATTGCGGAGGGGCTAACCCCAAGAACGTCGGCAGCAGCATCGAAGGTGCCGTATTCGATGACCGTGACGAATGTTTTGAGATGGTCGGTCGTAAAACGTGTCATAAGAACATCTTACGTATGTTGAAATAACTTAGCTAGGTTTACGGGGTTTTCAGACCTTTGATGTTCTCATCATCGCCCTGCCCATATTCTATTTGACGTACACCATTTTCACCATGGATACACACCTCTAAGATAAAAGCAGTGGGTCTGTTCCCCTCCAACGTGTCTACGCTGTCATCTAACCACCCGAAGGATATCCTCAATGGTCAAGCCACCATTCATGGAAATTGCATGCCCCGTTTGTTCCAAGCCCGTAAAGACTTTAGAACGTTATCCTCGCTCGCTCTGTCCCGAATGTTCTGCACGGGTGACTGACCGGTCTGGCCGCCCGGTTGTTTTCTACGATATACAGGTGCTGCCGACTCCCAACAGCTCAGGTGTAACACTGCTTGGCGGATTTTACGGATATTACGCCAATACCGGGCTGCAAGAAACCTACTCCAGTTCAACCTGCTACGTTGATGGAATAACCTGCGAGGCAAAGAATGCCCGTTTTGGCGGCATTGTGATCGAGGCGCTATGAGCCCACCTTCACCTCTGGCTATGAGTCTGTACTCCCGGATTCAGTGGCTTCTTCGAGACCATTATCCTTCACCGTCTCCTTATCGGTAGATGCAACGGGCTCTGTACTATCTTCTTGCGCCGATGCGGACCACAGTTCATAGCCCTCCAGTGTCTCTTCGGCGCCCGTACCTGAAAATGGAGAGTATATATCTCGAATTATCAGGATTTTTCGCAGACGCAGCACCATCGGTTCTAAGAAGTCAAGCGCGTGCCGACCGTCGCTGCTGGTCGTCGCCACAAAGCTCAGCCCAGAGAATACCGCAACGATCATCGTCACCTTAAGCATGACCGCGTTGTAGTTGACTTCAAGGTCTAAAATTTTCAGATGTTCGGGCTTGGTTCCTACTCACAGCTCGATGGTTTGGTCGGTAACCGCCACAGAAGCAAACCATGAGAAGAAACCGAACACCAGCAGCGAAGAAAACATTTTGAATCAGCTGCCCCAAGATCGGGATTGCCAGCAGGTTCAGCCACTGCCCAATCGACAAAGAGCGATGAACGGTAATATCGTGTTCAGCCTCTTGTACTTACTTTCTGCGGTGCCTCGTTCCGATACGGCATGCCTAGCGCTCATAGCTGTCAAGCATACCCGATACAAGAGACTCTGCTCGAAGTTCAGCCCCAAAGAATCGGGCGCACGCCTTCAAAATAAGTTCTGCGCCATAACGTTGGATCGTATAAACACCCAGCTCGTCGTACTCAGCCGCAAGTTCACGGGGTTTCGCTAAACCAGAGGTGATTTCCATAAGCGAAGATTCTGCGCCGTCTTCGTCGAAAAGTAGGCTAAACCCGCTGTCATCACGTAGAAGCTGATGCAGTTTAGTATCGGGCAGAGGCAAAAAGCCCAACACGTCCTCGGGCTCATAGTAGATTACCTCAGCAAGAGTTGTTACATACCCCTGCGGGTCTTCTTCGGTAAGAACTGTATCCGTAAGCTCCAGATAGCTTTCTTCGTCCCGCAGAAGCTCCCGCGGCCACCACAGATGGATATACTCGGTGCACGCCAGCCATAGTTCCGCTAAAGGCAGCTTAACCTCGGCGGTGAGCGCCACCGTCCGGTATTTTGAGGTGTCGTCTCCCAGATACGGTTCCTGCTGTCGGTCTGAAAAAAGCGGATACTCCATACATTCACTCTAACGCGAGAACAGGTATTCGTCGGTACTTGATACAGTAAACGTTCCAGAAACTCGTTCAGAAGAATGTGCAACGATTGGTATTAGTATTCCCGTGATGAAGCCTCAGGCACGCTATCACAGACCGGTAAAAAGGACTTCTCTGGCTTTCGAAATTCTACGTGTGGTATACGCTGCTTAGCGCGCAAAAACATAGCTGAAGAATCGAGCAGGAATATGTGACCGTTGCCATTCGAGCTCTTCGGTCAAAGGTTCTCCCGAAAGCACTTTGCGAGTATATCGCTCAATATTGCGTGCATGGGCACCCATATGAGCTATGGCAATCGCGTGTCCGCAGGCTCTAGCTACGGCTTGCGCAGACGGGGTCTCACAGTCCCGAGCCGTAGCATGGCAGAACAAGGCGTGTTGACGCATAGTTCCAACAGATAATGCACCGCGGTTGAACTCAGCGACCGCAGCAAGCCCCTGCTGAAGCCGAGGATCAGCAGGATACTGCTTCTCGAAAATGGGCAGTATCCGATACATGCAATCTGCCGCCCAGACGATAAGTTCACGCCTCTCATCTATCGATAGCGTCAAATCCTTCGGGTCTGGGGCAGATTGTAAAGTCTCCATGCCCCTAAGATAACAAGAAAGCATACGCACTCTCACAGATTTTCAACACCCTGATGCGCCGATTATATTTCATGAGGTCTTCTTAGCCTTTAGAGTATTCACCAACGCACGCTATGAGAACACAGCAGAGCCGATAGCTCTCAAGGAGAATGCAAATCAGCGGTTAAAACAAAAGAGACCCCTCACGGGGTCTCTTCCATACATATGTAATTAACTAACAAACCCTCAGGTTTGTTGTTTCAAAACTATACAGCGAACGCAAACACCACAAACAACTTACTAGTGTGAATAAGTCTTCGGCCTATTAGTACCAGTCAACTCCACGCCTTACAAC